>Ga0206859_1068_pt1 | contig 21737 bp, 22 predicted proteins | sample Alteio_BWOrgCont_47_FD_152882 | JGI IMG/M metagenome (GOLD analysis project Ga0206859, IMG submission 152882) | Enriched cells from forest soil in Barre Woods Harvard Forest LTER site, Petersham, Massachusetts, United States -... | ecosystem: Environmental > Terrestrial > Soil > Temperate forest >... | reverse complement strand
GAGGAATGGGACTCGCTTGTGGAAGCAGATCTATGCATAGAATTTAGCGGCCCCGATTGCCTTGTAGACAATCTGAAAAGAATAGCACCGCTACAAAAAGAAATTGTGGTGGGGACGACAGGCTGGTACCGACATCTTCCCTTTGTAAAGCAACTTGTGCACGAACAACATCTCGGCTTACTCTATTCACCAAACTTTTCCGTCGGCATGCAGTTATTTTTGCAGCTCATTCGCTCGGCGGCAGCGCTCGTGAGCAGCTTTGAAGAATATGATGTGGCGGCAGTAGAGATGCACCATCGCCACAAGGCAGACGTTCCCTCAGGGACGGCTTTAGCCATTGGAAATATCTTAGAAGAGCATATGCGCCGAAGTGAGGAGCTGCCTTGGACGAGCGTGCGTTGTGGAGCCAATCCTGGAACCCATACCGTTCTCTTTGATTCGCCCGCCGACGTCATTACCATTAGCCATCAAGCGCGCAGCCGTGAAGCCTTTGCCTCTGGAGCTATCCAAGCAGCTGAATGGCTCCTCGGCAGGCGCGGCTTCTATACCTTTGAAGATTGCTTGCAAGCACTTATGGAGAGGAAAAAAAATGCTTAAAGGAATGATTACGGCGCTTGTTACCCCATTCATCGGCGAAAAACTCGATGCGGAAGGCCTAGCTAAAAACATATGTTTTCAGCTAGCGCAAGGAGTAGAAGGGCTGGTAGTTTTGGGAACAACAGGGGAGACGCCAACCCTCTCTTTACAGGAGCAAGAAAAAGTGATCGACATTGCTGTCGCAGAAGTGCGGGGGAGGGTGCCCGTGATTGCCGGCACAGGGAGCTTTTGTACACAGCAGACGATAGAGAAGACAAAAAAAGCCAAGAAGCTCGGCGCCGATATCGCCCTTATTGTTACTCCCTATTACAATAGGCCCTCACAAGAAGGGATCTTTCGCCATTTTGCCGCCATTACAGAAGCGGTAGACATTCCCTTGCTCATCTATAATATCCCTGCAAGGGCTGGCGTAAACATTGAGACGGCGACGCTCCAGCGCATCGCCGCTCTCCCGCAGGTGATTGCTGTTAAAGAATCTTCGGGGAGTGTGAGCCAAATGGCCGACGCCTTCCACGCTGTGAGCGCTGCTTTTCCCCATTTCACCGTCCTTTGTGGCGACGATGCACTAGCGCTTCCCATGATAAGTTTGGGGGCCAAAGGGCTGGTATCTGTGGTGAGCAACCTGATCCCCGCATCTATCGCTGCTCTTGTCCAGGCGGCGCTTTTAGGGGATTTTTCTTTGGCACGTCAGTGTCATTTCCAGTTGCTTCCTCTCTTCAAAGCGCTGTTTATCGAGACAAACCCGGTGCCGATAAAAGAGGCGATGACTCTTTGTGGCATGGCCGCCGGCCCTTGCCGTTCGCCCCTTGCTCCCCTTGCTGCAGAAAATCGGCAAGCGATTAGGCTGCTGCTACGGCAGATGGGGCTTTTGCCTGCTTAATGCTTTGTTTTGACGAGATTGGGCTAATAAAGCCCAGTAACTTGTTCCCCCCTTACATCGTGCCCGTGTGCGTGCCCGTGCCCGAATTGGGCGATGCTTGAGCCATCTTGGTTAACATAGAAACTATACGTAGCAACAATTGTCGCCCATTTGAATATCGCTCTTCTTCAATAAATGGCTACGTGAAGCAATTGTGTAGTAGACTACCTGATCGGTGCAAAAAACCCATAACTAACGCATTACCTTTCGATATCGGCAAAAAAAAGTTCCCGAATTTGCATGAATCTCTCCGCATTGGACAGTTTAATTAATTTTTTATAAAATTATTGTGTGAAGACAACTAAATAATGTTCACTATATAAATATTTATATATAAATAAATATTAGGAAATTGTTCATATGGGTATTAATATTAACGATGGCGACTCTATATTTAATTATAAAAATACAAATAAATTAACTGATATTTTAAGTAAGTTAAAAGATGGGAGCAAAGTAAAAGTAACAGTTGTGCGAGAAAATGAGCAGTTAGGGCTCTTAGAAAGTGGGGCGCGGATGATAAAAATGGGAATGTTCAGCAAAGAGCTGAAGGCAGATGTCATCTTACGGATAGAAGGAAATGATATAGATGGAAAACCGACTGTCTTTTATACTCGACTTCTTTTGTCCAAGAAATATTTTATATTTGATAATGAAAATCAGATGAAAAACGAATTGGGGCTAGCCATAGCAGCCATGCAGAAGACAGTAAAAATTGCTTTAGATGATAAAAACTTATCCTATTGTAAGGAGGTAGACGCCTCTTCGGGAAAAAGTATTGCGTTGGTGACACTAGATTTTGCGAAGAAAAATAAGTCAGAGGGTTTTTGGTCTTTTTTGACTAAAATTTCTTCATTGATAAAAAATAATGATCTTGACAATTTAGCAATAAAATGCTCCGTTGCAGAAGTAAAAGGTGATATTACGGAAGATGACATACCCGATATAAAAATAGAATCCGAAAGCGAACAGAGCCGCGCTGCTTCCTATGGTCCATATAAAGAAGCTCTTAAAATAGAAAACCTTTCTTATGACGATGTTCTCTTGGTAAAAAAAACTCACGAAAATGAAGAATCCTTACAATCTAATTTCAATAGAAATGTTGATGAAACAGATATTTTTGTTGAAAATCAGGGCTCATTTGAATTTTCTTTTGACAGAAAAGTTGATTTAGATGGAATGGATGTAGATGTTGCAGGAAAAAACTATTTTATTCCTAAAGGGTTTAAAAGTGAATATTTCCGCCTTGGCACAGTACATATAGGGGAAAAAATTCTGCGCGGCGAAGAGCAACTGAAACAAGCATTTCTTCCAGAGCTGTTCAATTTGCTCAATTCCCCTATCAACTCTACAAAACACTCTCTTGCCTCGTGCGCCTCAGTACTTACATCACAGACGATGATGGCCGAATATATAAAAGAACTCCACAAACTTAATACGGCGGAAACAATGCTAGCATCCCCGAAAGATAAAAGAGGCTTAGAACTCTTGTACATATCACAAAATGAAACAACAATTCGCATCGTCCATAAACAGTCGCGCATAGACGCGGATAGCAGCACAACAAATGTAAAAGGTGTGAGACTTTTCAGGGCCTCTGTTGATGTACAGAAAAAAGATTTACAGAAAGTGTTGGAAGAATTAGAGCATCCTACTTCTAATGAGCCCACCATTCTTCTTCCAAATACACGCATACATTTTCAGCTTTCCTCAAGTATCGCAGGGGCGGATGAAAGTAAATTGTTGGAATCAGCACGGAAGGAGCTCCCCCATTTCCTTCCCGAGTCAGATATGCTGGGATCAGCTCAGAATACTGCTTGAGTATTCTCCTGCACCTTCAGCTATATTGAGAAGCACCGAAGAACTTGCACACTGGAGCTGATCAGCATAGACAGGTTGAAGGACATCAGCAACATCTTCCGTCATTTCGTAATCGGTCACGGGGGGTAGCCTTCTTCAGGATAGTGTTTAGATGGTGTAGAGGCAAGAAATTAGCCAAAATTAATAGCCTTTTAACTATTAACGAGGATAATTTCGAAGTCTATGCGCCTCTAAATCACATCCTGAAAGGGATAGACCCCCGTGACCGATTACGTCATTTCCCAAATTTCAGAGGCTGAAATCGGAGCACCTAAAATCTCTTGAATTTTGCCTTGGCGATAAAAAGGAACGCCCCCACGATATTCTTAGCGGAACACTACAGGCAAGTTTAATCTTATTGTCGTAAATAAGATAATAAGATACAATGAAGGTATACCTAAAATTAGGAGGTGATTATGAGTGCACACAAAGATGTTATTCGCTTTACATTTGATTGCCCTATCGGTTTGCATACCGTTGCAAAAATGAAAGCTTCTGCTCTGCATCAAAGTATGAAAGATTATTTAATTGGACTTTTAGCTAAAGACGCTGTAGAAAATCCACCGAAATATTTGGATAACAAATCTTTCAAAAAAGAACTTAAAAATATTCTTCAAGATGATGCTGAACTCATGCAAAAGTTATCCGATCGATGATTTACCTATCTCTTGAACAAATTATTGAACTGCATGATGCTCTTATTGAAAAATTTGGTGGACTCGTCGGGATAAGAGAGAGAGGCTTATTGGAATCTGCTGTAGCGGCTCCTATGATGGCTGTATTTGGAGAAGAATTGCATAAAACAATTTACAATAAAGCTGCGGCATATCTTTTCTATATAGCTAAAAATCATACATTTCTTGATGGAAACAAAAGAACTGCGGCAGCGGCTGCTTTAGCATTCCTTAGAGCTAATGGAAAGTCTACTAAATATGATGTGGGTGAATTTCTTGAGTTTGTAGTGTCGGTTGCTGAAGGTAGAGCCGATTTGAATGTTATTAGTAATTACTTTGAAAAAATTTGTTGTTAAAGATACTTTTCACATCGCATCGTTACCAATCTTCCAGTGATAATTTTGACATTTGGAATGTCTTTGAGTAGATCAAAAATCCTTAACGTGCTTTATAATCCGAATCTGAGCTGACCCCATGCTCGGCGATTCCTAAGCGGAACAGGGTCAATAGAAACATAGAATTATAAACTCACCTTGCTCATTCCCCACCGAGATGCAAAAGAAAAATCGCACATCTCGTAAATTTTTAATAGGTCACCCCCATTTTCTTGGTGCAGACAATGTTTTTGGCAGCTTTGTCTATCTTAACTATTTCCATCACTGTCGGATAGAGCAGATACAGGGTCTCTTCTGCAACAGAGCTCTTGTTTCCAAGAAATAATGCCTGAGCAGAGTTTTTACTCCGTGTGTCGGAATGATAGCAATGAAACTGTTGCTGGAGATTAAGCATCGCGTTGTTATTGCTTATCTTGTTATTTTGCCCGTAGGTAACCGAAAATATCTCCATATCGCCGCTATTCATCCCCACATATAACAAAGATCTCTCTTCTATTTCCCTTTCCTTGCTCCTGTTTGTGTGATCGATATCATAAGCAGGGGAGTAGAGCAGGGTTGTAGCATATACATTGGGTAGGGGAATGGTTATCAGTAGGGTTACAGTGAGCTGCTGGCGTTGGTGATGGTAAGCATAGCAACCACTCCATACCTTAATAGCGCTATAGAGATGTGAGCTAAAGAGGGTGTCTCTTTGATCGCTCTCGAGGGCAACAATAGGAAAGAGATCTCCCTTCAATGAGTTCGGAGGATTATTATGGATACATAATGTGCCATCTAATGAGCCGCTGACTAATATCCTCCTTCTGCCTTCTCTCTCTTTTCCGAATAGTAGCAAACTGGTTACGCCGCTCGTTTGAGTCAATAGTCGTTGCTGTATTCTTCCTGTGCGCGTTGTCCAGCGGCAGATGGACCCATCCATTGCGGCGCTGTGGGAGAATTTAGTGCCGATTTTAATTGTGCTGATAGCTGCTGTATGATACTTGTGCACAGAGAAAGGAAGAGATGGGCGGTAATTTCCTTTGCATGTTTTGTGGGCGAATTTTTGAGAAAAAAAATAAATATTGCCCTGAATATCGCCTAAATAGACGCGCACATTGGAGCTGCAGGAAACATAGAGAGCTTGAACGCTGTAATAGCTAAAGTTTTTAGGCCAAGGGATGCCGGCCTCTCTGGCCATCAAGGAGCTCTTATTTGCCCTTTTATTTACTCTATAGCGCCACATATGGAGGCGTCTTCCGTGTAGGGCTGCAATGGCGCCTGAGCACGAATAGTTGTCGAATGAGTAGCTATTTATTGTGAACAGTGCCAGAACTTGCTCTGTTATCTGGTAAGCGTCTCTGATAGGGCGCCTCCAAAGGCACTCTTCCTCCGCAATGCGTTGTAGCATGTGACAGCTGGCAGCTACTGCCTGCAGCTGATATGGTGGTATGTGAGAAAAAATATTGAGGAGGAGCTCCTCGGGCAGTGAAAGCAAAGAGGGAATAGTCATAAGCCTCCTGATGAAAAAATTTTCTGTCCTTTAGTTCCCTTATGGCTGATCCTTACCCACAAGTGTGAAAATATCGTGAACGTTTGCGTTTCCGTTTGCATTTTCCGAATTTTTCACACTTTCAAATAACGCTCTAAGTTATTTGTAGATGTCTCTGGGGAACCCGGTACGGAGCTTGTGGGTAACGATCAGCCTTTAGCTCCTTATCGGGTTGAGGGGATGCTAGACTTTTTTTCATCTTTTTTGCAATAGATTTTTTTACCACAACGTCTGATAATATAAGTTATGTTGCTAATAGAGGTGCACATCGCATTGCCGATTCGGAATAACTATCCCCTCCTCCTTAAAACGCTCCCACAGCGCCAGCAGTAACTCACTCTGCGCTGCCTGCCGCCCCCGATGCATATCTTCGACCCAAACGTAAAGAAGAAACTCCGCCCCACTATCGCCAAAGCGGCTCAGGTAGCAGCTTGCCGCTGGCACAGACGCTGCGTGCCCATAATTTTGGGCCACTTCCAACATCAGCTGCTTGGCCTTGACTAAGTCGTTCTGGTACGAGATGCATAGAGGCAACTCAATGCGTCCGCGCGTATTGCTAAACGTCCAATTGATAAGGCTCTTGCCAATGAGCTCTTCATTGGGAACAAGCACTTCGCGCCCATCTACCCCTTCAATGACTGTCGCACGCCCTCCCAGCTGGCGTATCCAGCCGTAGCAACCCCCTTCAAGCTCTACCAGATGGCCAATTTTTATGTTTCCCTCTAAAAGTAAAATGATGCCGCTAATAAAGTTGGCAGCAATTTTCTGCAGCCCAAAGCCAATGCCAACGCCGATAGCGCCCCCAAATAGGGCAAAAATTGTAAGGTCGATACCAAGGATGTTGAGCGCCAGCAGTACAATGGCTGCATATAGGGCCATCTGGAATATTTTGATGAGTAGCTCGCGCGTGCCTTCATTTACTGCCTCTTGGTGGCGTATATGCGCGGTAATAGAGTGAGATAATGCCTTGCCGATCCATGCCAAACAGGTCACTAACAGCATCCCTTTGAGGAATAAAAAAAGAGAAAGATGCACTCCCCCCAATGCAACGCCTAACGAGTCGAGATAAGCGATGACCGCAGTGGCATATCCCCAAGCAGAGAGGATGAGAATAGGGAGCAGGGTGATACAGAGGACATAGCGCACCAAGGGTTCTGTGACTGTACGTATAATCAGTAGCCATACAAACCAGACCATGGTGAGTTTTATGGCTAATTCAAATGGGTAGAGGTTATCGCTAAAGCCGCTGGCGATGACCATAGCCGGAATGTAGAGACAGAAGGCGATGAATGGGGCGGCGCATGAGAGCAGGGCGGCGGCGACTTGCGCCTTGCGCTTTTTGTCGGGAAAACGATTTGTAAAGCGATGCCAAAGCCACTGTTGAAAGAAGTAGGCGATAGCGGCGATGGTGACAGCACTGCCCACTTCTAGCAGCCATAGAGGGCTATGCATTCGCTCCCACAGAGGGGTAGCTAGCTCTCGCATGGGCTCTATGAGGTCGGAAAGCTGTTTCTCTGGGATTATATCGGCGATTTCAGCCAGTTCGTCTTCTAAATTTACTGTCATTTTATAGATGCTCCAAAGAGGTTTTTAGTGGCACTCTATAAAAAAAATCATTTAATGACAAGGGGCTATTATACAGAAATATAGATGAAAAAAGCAGAATAGAGTATTCTGATAATATAAAGTAAATAAAAAAACTGGTAAATTCCATGTTCTAATAAAATAACAGGATGAGCAGGATTATGATATGTAATCGGCAGAAAATGAATTAGTTACATATGTATTCATCCCACTCATCTTGCCTCTCCTGTTACTTTATTAAAGGTGGGCACTCATTTGCGCGATGACCCAAAAATTATTAGTTTATAAGGCCCGATATGCCAATTAGCACATGTGATAAACTCTTCAATCCTATGTTTATAAACTACAATTGGGAAGAACAACAGGAGAGCAAATGGACATATCTTGCAATTAGCGTTACTATCTTTTTTTGCTCCTTGGCCACGGCCCATATTGCCTATTTTTCCTATAAAACAGTAAAGGCCTGCTGCTCGGAATCGGAAACAGACAAAACTGTTAAGGAGATAGTTGTTAACTCAGTGGTATTTCAACAATATGGGGGCCCTTCTTCGCTGTCACGGATCAAAGATCCAAAACAGCAAGAGACACTAACGCCAGAAGATCTACGTCGGCAGCAGGAAAAAGAAAAGGAAAAAATTAAAGACATAGAATGTTTTTTAAAAGAGGTGCCGACGAGTTGGAGTCCTCTCATCGTCGAAGTAGATGGGCTGGAGAATATAGATAGCTATAATATAGTGAGTCTTCAACAAACAACTATTCGATTGATCGCAGTAAATAAAAAAGAGCTGTTTCTCGAGTGTCTTGAGCAGGGAAGGCCATACTATCTACCCATTAACCCTCGCTATAAATCGGCAGATAGGATGAGGCCAGTAGATAAATTAAATGAGGCTATCCATGCGATAAATAAGATCGGTCTCTATTGGATGCGCCACGACAATTTTTTTGGGAAAATAAATTCTAAACAAGCTGAAAAAATATTAGAAAACTGTAAAACAGGCGCTTGGCTATGCAGAATGGATGGAGACAAATTTATGGTCTCTTGTGTAGAGAAAGAAAGTTCTTGGTCGACGCAAGTTAATATTAAGCACATAGAGATGGTATCACTCCCCACTCAACAGGAGATTGAAAATACCGTGCTTCAGCTCACAAACGCTCATCCACAATACGCTCACCCTATGCCGGCGCTGAGTACCTTCTCTCCGAAAGATCTTCGCAAGGCGCAAAATTCCTTTATTAGTAACTATCAACACCCTAGCCTGTTTGCCTACTGCAAGCTGTCACAAGGTTTTTTCTTCCAGGAAGAGGGGGGCGCACGCCTACCCCTGGGTTGCTATAAGGAGCCTATTTAATCTCCTTAAGATAGCGGATCACATCGAGCGCTGCCATGCAGCCAGAGGCTGCAGAAGTCACCATTTTCCGATAGGCGTACTGTGCTATATCTCCAGCGACAAAGACCCCTTCAATACTTGTCGCCGTGCCGTTGAGAGGGGTGACAACATAGCCTGTATCTGTCAATGCCAGTTGTCTTTGAAACAGGCTTGTATTAGGCTTGCGGCCGGTGGCGACAAAAATTCCATCACAAGCTACTTCGAAGCTACTTTTATTGATCGCATCGAAAAACACAATACCGGTAACCTGCTGTCGATCCTTGTGTAATAGAGCAGTCGCTTCACTATTAAGAATAATTTCGATTTTGCTATTTGCAAACAACCGATCTTGAAGGTATTGAGAAGCATTTAAGGCCCTTCCTCTATAGACAAGGGTCACTTTAGAGGCATAATTAGACATAATTAATGCTTGTTCTACAGCGGCATCTGCGCCGCCAATCACGACAACCTCTTTTCCCAAAAACTGCGGCCCATCGACTAAGGCATTCGCACTGATCCCTTTCCCTATTAAAGCTTGCTCGAATTCCAATCCGAGCCATCGCGGAGAAGCTCCTGTGGCAACGATCAAACTCTGCGCTTCGATCTCTGAGCCATTTGAGAGTGTCACGTGAAAAGGACGAACCATGAGATCTATACTTACAGCATCTGCAGAGACAAAGTGGCTGCCAAATATTTTTGCTTGTTGCCGCAGCTTTTCATTCAATTCTAGGCCACTGATCCCTTCTGGGAACCCTGGAAAATTCTCTATCTTATATACGGAGGCATATTGTCCATTAGCTAACTCTCCTTCGATTACGAGAGGGTTGCACTGTCCTTGTCCAGCGAAAATAGCGGCGGTAAGCCCTGCGGGACCTCCGCCTAAGATGACGAGTTGTTCCACTGTAGCATAGGTGAGAGAGCTGATGCACAAAATAGTAAATAGGGAAATAAGAAATATTTGCCTCATATTTTTTCCTTTCACCACAGAAAAAACTACAGCTGTAGTTTTTTGGTTTAAAAAAATTCTAACGGATCAAAAATATGCAATAATATCTTGATTGAACAATCTTGATTGAACAATCTTGATTGAACAATCTTGATTGAACAATACGTGAGAGGGCGGGAGCTTCACGGCTCCCTACTCGATAGATGCTTCTGCCGTTCAGCAAAACAGTACTACAATCGTAGTTTTATGCCAATAGAAAATTACTCACCCGAATTCATGCATACCCATTCGGGAGTGCACAGGGATTGTGGTCGCTATTCCCAGGGTTGCTTGATGCAAAATATAAGCAAAAAACGTAAACCCCAGACTTTTAATTGCACCCAGTTAAAGCAGCAATTCCCGCTACTTTTAAAACAGCCCCTACAAATACACTTGGAGGCACATTCCAACTAAGTATTCGTAGAGTGCATTGTGAACAGGTATAAGCTCAAAACATGACAAACAACTGCTAGCTCAGGCAACGAAGCTTTAGGGGCTAAAACGCAACCATAGAAAGTAGCGGGAATTGCTGCAGTTAAAGGTATCTTCTTGAAAAATTGCGCCCTGCCCTTCATAATGGGAAAAAGTGTAAAGCTATGGAGACATCTATGCGTAACGACGATGAAGAAGAACCAGAAAACGAAGAAATCCATTATAGAACTATTGGGAAGGTCGAAGATAGAATAGACCTTCTTCTGCTAGAGCAACGCCGTATTTTCCTCTCTGATGCTGTCACTAGTGCATCGGCGCGCGACATCATCCGCAAGCTCTGGTATCTGGAAGCAAAAGCTCCAGGTCAGCCCATTTTATTCGTAATCAATAGTCCTGGCGGCTCTGTCGATGCGGGCCTCGCCGTATGGGATCAAATTCAACTGATCACATCCCCCGTGACAACACTTGTCACTGGCCTTGCCGCCTCTATGGGCTCTGTTCTCAGCCTTGCCGCCGCGCCAAACAGACGTTTTGCCACTCCACACTCGCGCTTCCTCATCCACCAACCTCTCATTGGCGGAGTTATCAAAGGACAGGCTAGTGACTTAGACATCCAAGCTCAACAGATGCTCAAAACGCGCAAGACCATTATTAAAATGTATGCAGAAAAAACGGCTAAAACTGAAGAAGAGATCGAACGCGATATCGATCGAGATAACTGGAAGTCGGCCATAGAAGCTAAAGAATATAATTTGATCGACAAAATCATCACATCGCTGCGCGAATGTGAGATGTAAGTGGGGAGACAATCCTTTGCCAAGTATAGTGGCTGTGGCAACGATTTTATCTTCTTCGATGGCATAGGGACTAGTGTTGCTCACCAGATTGATGCAGCATTTATTCAAGCTGTTTGCCATCGCGACAAAGGCATTGGTGCAGATGGCGTTGTTGTCGTTGAAAAAGCTTCCCCCCCTGCAGACGCTGCGATGAGGATATTTAATTCTGATGGCTCTGAAGCGGCGATGTGTGGTAATGCTTTGCGCTGTGTTCTGCCCTTTTTATGTGCACAATTGCGCTGGCCCCGTCGCCCTTACCACATCAAAACGGCTCACTATACCCATAAGGTGCAATTTTCTCCTGATGGGGTGACTGCAACGATGTCGCCGCCGTACAAGCTCTCCTGGGACATCACCTTGAATATTCCTTCCCATGGGCCCTTGCTTGTGCATTATTTAGACACAGGAGTGCCACATGCTGTATTTTTTACGGAACAGCTCTATGGAGATAATTTTTTCAAGTTAGCCCGAGCTATACGTCACCATGCGGAATTTATTCCTCTAGGAGTCAATGTCACCGCTGTACAGTGCGCAGCAGGCAATAATTTATTGGTGCGCACTTTTGAACGTGGGGTAGAGGCTGAAACACAAGCATGTGGCACTGGAGCAACAGCAGCAGCTCTTGCCGCCTGCCGCCTAGGATATAGCCACTCCCCTGTAACTGTTATTCCTTTCTCCAACAAGCCTTTGACCATTTCTTTTATAGCGAGCGGCAACTCATATCGCAACGTAGTTATATCGGGAGAGGCCCAGCTGCTTGTTGAAGGTTTTTTGTAACTTTTTAGATGCCCCTCCCCATTCGTACGGGCTGCGCTGGCCAAAAATTGCATATCGCTCCTCGGACAGAGCTCAGGCTATGCCCTCATCGCGATCCGCAATTTTTGGCTCAGCTCGCTCCGCGCTCGATGGGGTGGGGTATCTGAATGGTTACGATTTTTTTTGCGAACAAAATATAGAAAACTATACCTGTGATTACCATGAAACAACTTGAAGCACAAAATCCTCTCATCTTGCGCTCCCACCGCCTTATGGAGGCTTTTGCTAAATCTGATGACGAAAGACAGTTCTTCCTGGACAAGCAGGAAGGCTTTCTGCTCTATATCGATCTCGATAAATCGCAAGAAGAGCTTGACAGCTTTGAAAAAGAGAAAAACAATCACCCTGATCGCTACGTTTTGATACCTAAGATGACTTTTTATGAAACAAAGAAGCTCATGGAAAGTTTTATCACTGAAAAAGTATACGATATTGATACTAAAGAGAAACTCCTAGACATTATTCAGTCAAAAGGAGCTCGCGAGAACTTTCTCGAGTTTGTTTATGACCACCATACAGAGCATGAGAAATGGCAACAGTTTTATCAAGAGCGCTCGCGCATTCAAATCATCGAATGGCTGCGGAGCAACCACTTTCATTTCGTCTTTGAAGAGGATCTCGATCTACCTAAAAACTTGGTAGAAAAGCTGAAACAACATCTGTTTGATGTCAAAGTGCCGAAGGAAATGCAAACTGCCCGTGGCGTCCTTGTGGCCAAGGCGAAAACCTATTACTCTAACGAAGCGTTAAATCCACGCCCCAAAAGAGGACGCCCCCCCAAACAGGCTGTTAAACTTGAAATAGAGCCACATGCCAGCCGCGATATCTATACTACTGTCTCTGCTGTTGCGCGGCCCTTTCTCTTCACCCCGGAGATCACAGGTGCTGCCGCTGTCTCTTTTTCTTCAAAATTTGAAAGCGAACACGGCCGTTTTTTCCCTCAGGATGAGGAGGTTACGGAAGAACAGTCGCTCGAGCAAAAACTTCTGGCTATACGCGCTCTATCTTCACGTTGGACTACAGAGGAAGACGAGGAGAAAGATGCAGACAAACCCAATGGCAAAGTGGTTAATCTCCCTAAAGTAGCTAGCAATGCGATAAAAAAGAAGGTAAAGGAAAAGGAAAAAAAATTACCGCCGTTGAAGAAGGCTTCCACGCCAAAAGCAAAGAGCCAAAAGGAAAAGAAAGCAAAAAAAGCCTTAGGAGCTGACAAATGAAAAAGTGGATCAAAAAAGTAAATAGGGCCCTAATAAAGGCGTTACTTATCACTTTTGCCACTATGGCATTGTCAGCGGCTACCAAGCCGCTACCGCCAATTTCTCCCTTAGAAAGACAAGAGGAAGGCTCCTCTCCGTCAAAAACTTTAGACCCTCTGACTGATGAGCGGCGAAGCAGCCCATTGGGAGGAGGAAAAAAAAGTCACTCTCTTACTGATCAGCAGAACAACCCCTTTGCTGAGGAGCAACAGGGCGGCGATACCAGGTTTATGCAAGAATTTATGAATATGCTAACGACCTTAGGCCTAATGATCGCTGTGCTTGTAGCAGGAGGGTGGTTGGTGAAGAAACTTCTAGCAACGCGTATGAAACAGACCAATACTACCAGCACAATCAAAGTAATGGAACGGCGTACCTTGACAGCGAGAACGGCCATCTATCTACTCGACATCGAGGGGCAGCAGATAGCCATTGCAGAGTCGCACAATGGAGTCACGCTTCTTTTTCAGCGCAATAACCATTTACAATCTGCTAAGACAACCTTTGAACAGCTTCTGTAGCACAGTACCCTGCCCTTGTTATTTAGAAGATCACAGAGAGAGCTTCTTAAATTCTCTAACTCTGTGATCTCTGCGGGCTCTGTGGTAGATTTTGTTTTTGTCATTCAAAATTCCAGCGGGAATGACTGCTGAATAGTTAGCTTTTCTTTTTCTCTATAAGATGAATGGCATCCTCTACAGTTTTAATTTCTTCTGCTTCTTTGTCTGAAATCTCACAACCAAAATGTTCTTCAAAGGTCATAATAATTTCTGTGGAATCGAGTGAGTCAGCACCGAGATCCTCGACAAAGGATTTCTCTTCCGTCACTTCTTCGCGGTCAACGCCGAGCTGTTCTACAATGATATCGATCACTTCGTCTTTTGTTGCCATTTCAATCTTTCCTCCTATTTAGTATCCGTTGACCTACATAGCCATGCCGCCATCAACAACAAGCACTTGCCCCGTGATATAACTAGCCATATCGCTTGCTAAAAAGAGCGCAACCTGCGCAACCTCCTGGGGTTGACCCATGCGTCCTAATGGCACCTTATCGAGGATTGCTTTTTTTTGTTCAGCAGTTAATCCCTCTGTCATTGGCGTCTCAATATATCCGGGGGCGATTACATTTGCCGAGATATTACGCGTAGCAAGCTCCTTAGCTAAGGCCTTAGTGAAGCCCACCATAGCCGCTTTAGACGCAGCATAGTTGGCCTGGCCTGCATTGCCAACCAAGCCAACGACAGATCCCACATTGATAATTCTGCCATAGCGCGCCTTCATCATTGAACGTACAATAGCATGGCAAGTATTGTAGCACGACTTAACATTGGTTGCCATTACAGAATCCCATTCTTCTTCAGTCATCTTTAGCAGAAGCTGGTCTCGAGTAATGCCTGCGCTATTGACCAATATGTCGACCTTGCCATAGCTCGACAAAATTTCATCGACGGCCTGATGCACAGCGGCATAGTTTGCGACATCTACAGTGTAAAAGGCAAGCTGCGCAGCTGTTATTTGCTCACGTATATCCTGGAGAGCTCGAGCCCCCTTCGCGCTATTTGTGCCCAATATGAGTACATGGGCACCATGTTGAGCAAATTGCATGGCAATAGCCTTGCCTATGCCTGAACTCCCCCCTGTCACTACTGCTATACGATGTTCTAGTAGACGTGTAGCCATTCGTCTTTCCTCAAGTCCATAGGTCCATAATTTCTTATTTTGAGCCGTGATGAGTCTGCAAAGCACGCTCAAGCTGAGCGACATCTTCTGGCTTATCAATACTTATCGACATTGCCGTTGGGGCGATACGCTTATTGAAGCCTGTCAAGACATTTCCACAGCCTATCTCTACAAAGAGCTGGACGCCGCGAGCTACCATGGCGCGCACACCCTGCTCCCAACGCACAGGAGCAGTAACCTGTTGGACAAGCAAGTCTGATAGCTGTTTATGGTCTGTTACATAAGCTCCAGAGGCATTCATCACCAAAGGAGTATCCTTTGGTGTGAAAGCCGTTTGGCGAATATAAGGCTCGAACTGCTCCTCAGCATGGCGCATAAGGCCGCTATGAAAAGCTCCTTGCACCTGCAAAGGCACCACCCTTTTAGCTCCATGACCTTTAGCTGCGACAACAGCTGCATTAATGCCACGCATCGTCCCCGAAATAGCCACCTGGCCAGGGCAATTAAAATTAGCTGTCCATAAATCCGAGGGTAAATTGAGATCGCTAACTAGTTTTTCAACTGCTTCTGCTTCCAATCCCAACACAACAGCCATACCCCCTGGATAGCGCTCACATGCTTCGCTCATCAACTCACTGCGCCTATGGACGAGACAAAGCCCTGCATCGAAAGAGAGATAGCCCGCAGACGTAACGGCGCTATACTCCCCTAAGCTGAATCCCGCGTATACTGCCGGCTGAATCGAAGGAAAAAGCTGGCGCAGCACCTTTTCCACAGCGATGCTAACGACATAGATAGCAATTTGAGCGTTGCGCGTCTGCGATAACTCTTGGACAGAGCCATTTATAATTAGCGGCAAAAGGCTGCGCTTGAGCAGCTCCTCAGCTTCCTCTACAGTTTGTCGTGCCAGAGCAAAGCTATCAAAAAAACTTTTTCCCATGCCAGGATACTGCGCCCCTTGACCGGGAAAAAGAAAAGCTATCGCATGCATAGTGCCTCCTTAGAGGGTGTCTGGAAATTGTAACTTATTCTTGCACACGTCTTTAGGGGCTGTTCAATAATAAGTTGGACAGCTCCCTAGTCCATCTGAGTGAGAATAGCCGAGCCCCAAGTAAGTCCAGCGCCAAAAGCCACAAGTAGCAACCGATCACCCGCCAAGAGCCGCTGGTGGCTTACAAGCTCGTGAAGGGCAATGGGGATACTGGATGCCGAGGTGTTGCCATATTTGTGCACCGTTTTATAGATTCTCTCTTCCCGCAGAGAAAACTGCTTGGCTAAAGCATCGATAATGCGCTCATTAGCCTGATGAGGAATCATCCAGCTAATCTGCTCTTGTCGCAGGCCTGCTTTTTCTAGAGAACTCTGAATGGAGCTAGCCATGCGGCGCACTGCATGCTTAAACACCTCTCTACCTTCCATACGGATATAGTGCATATTGCTCGCCATGGTAAGGGCGCTGGTGGGATGGCGGGATCCTCCAGCAGGAACAGAGATCAACCCCGCCTGGGAGCCATCGACGCCCAAAGAGAGCCCATCAATGGCGAGCCCTACACCCCTATCTGCCACCACAGCGGCAGCAGCGCCATCGCCAAAGAGAATGCAGGTGTTGCGGTCGGTATAATCAACGAAAGTAGATAGCTTCTCTGCGCCTATTACAAGCACATGGCGATAAGCGCCCGATTCTATATAAGCTTTCGCAAGAGAAAGTCCATAGATAAATCCCGTGCAGGCTGCCCCTATATCTAAGGCGGCGGCGTTATGGGCGCCGAGCCCTGCCTGAATAAGAGCTGAAGTGCTTGGAGTAATGTAGTCTGCGCTCATCGTAGCAACAAGAACCATATCGACAGCTGCAGTTGGTAGGCAGCACGACTCCAAAGCATCTCTGGCAGCGGCTAAGCCCATGTCGGAGGTAGCCTCATCGGGAGCGGCAATGCGCCGCTGTTTCATCCCTGTGCGCGAGATAATCCACTCATCAGAAGTGTCAACTATTTTCTCTAAATCGCTATTACAGAGGAGCTTCTGAGGGAGGTAGGAGCCCAAGCCGATGATGCGCGCCGAACAGCTATGATGAGTCATTAAGAACCCAGGTGCTTAGTAAAAAAGAAAGCAGCAGTCTAGCAGAGGAGGATTTAATCGACAAATATTCATCCAAGCTCCAAATTATCCTGCAGATAGGGGCTATGTTCACTTCTGCCCGCAGAAGTGAACATGGATCAGATTAGGAGAGAAGGTGTGAAAAAAAATATTGGATCTATATTGCTTGTCGCTGGGACTTGCATTGGCAGTGGAATGATAGCCCTCCCGATGGTGTTGGCTAAGCTAGGTTTAATTCCTAGCATATTGCTGATGCTATTCATATGGTTTATTATGTATTATACCTCGCTGATCAATTTAGAACTCAACTTACAAGCTGGGCGAGGGATGGCTTTGGGGGCGTTGGGAAGCCATTTTTCTGGAAAAGCGGCAGAATTGATAGGCACTATTAGCCTTAAATTACTCTCTTACTCCTTGCTAGCTGTATTTATTTATGGAGGATCATCTGTATTGCAAGAGTTAATTGTCTCTCAAATGGCAACAGAGTATTCATTCGACAGTATTGTGGTCTGCTATGCCCTAATCGTTATGGTCATACTCTTGTTACCCATAAGGTGGATCGATTATTTCAATCGTCTCTTATTCGTAAGTTTACTCGCCGTGGTTGCCTTTTTACTGGCAGGCTTAGCCATAACAATTCACTGGTCTAACTTGCCATTATTTTCTGAACAATACATGGATCCATCAATATGGGCCTCTCTCATACCAGTGGTGTTTACATCCTTTGGATTTCAAGTCATCTTTCATACGCTAGCCAATTATTGTGCGATGAATGTAAAAATGCTTAAACAGGCCTTTTTATGGGGAAGTTTTATCCCAGCAGTTGTCTATATCCTATGGACCTGTAGCATATTGAGCGTGGTATATCATGATAGTCCAATATTTTATTACAAAATGGCGGCAGGAGAAGCTGAGATTGGTGAACTCATTCAAGTTCTTGGCAGCATAGCCCAATGGCAATCGGTCCAGCTTTTGGTCTGGTGGATTTCATTATTGGCGATAGCTACCTCCGTTTTGGGGGTAGGCATAGGTCTTTGTGACTCACTTAAAGGGATGATATCCAAAACAGTGTCTAATAATGGCATGCGCCGTATACTCGCCTCTATAACTACAGTACTACCCGCGTATGTGGTGGCAAGATATGTGCCTAATGCTTTCATAGCTGTCTTGGGCTTTGCCGGCATGATTTTGGCTCTGATAGCCATTTTGCTGCCTGTTTATCTATTTTGGCAAATTAAAACAGAAAAGATCTACTACCAAGAGCTGAAGAAAAAATTGCCGATGCGACTCTCGGTGGGAGTGGCTGTGACGATTATTGCCTGTGAGATATTTAATATGCTGTAGAGCGAAAAGGTCGTCGAGCTATTCTTGTCCATTTTTTTGATTGCCTATGCCCTGGAAAAGTGAGCGGTAGGGGTTGAAAAATAATGGACCGATCGATATAAGGGAGGGGTAGTTTTACCCGTATTGAAGATTAAGGTTGTAATGAAAACACGAGCTTCTATTAAAGCAGATCCTTCCAAGGGAGACATTTTGGTGCGTCGCCGCGGCAGGCTTTATGTTATCAATAAAAAAGATCCCAATCGCAAGCAGCGCCAAAAAGGCCCTGCTCGCAAAAAATAACCTAAGGACAGTCATGGCTAAAACATCTTCCATCGTTAAGGAAAAGCAACGCGAAAGGCTTGTCGCGTTAAAGCGAGAGAAAAGGCAAGCGCTAAAAAAGCAAGCGAGCAATATTCATTTGGGTGAGGAGGAGAGGGCTGCCGCCCGCCTTGCTTTAAATAAGATGCCGCGCAACTCTTCTCCCGTGCGCTTGCACAACCGTTGCCAGCTTACAGGGCGCGCACGCGGTTATTACAGAAAGTTTAAAATGTCGCGCCTTTGCTTCAGAGAGATGGCTTCGCATGGGCTCATCCCTGGAATAACCAAGTCAAGTTGGTAATCGCTTCCAGAAGGCTGCCAGTGCTACAAGTCAAAAATATTGACTTGTAGTGCTGTTAAAAATTCTGCGCACGGCCTTTTTTCTGCACCAATGACGGCAATATGGAGCTGTAAAGCACCTAAGCTTACTTTCTGTTCCATTGCGCTTATCCCCCTATTCCATTCCTAAAAGCGATTTTTGTAGATTTTAAGCAGGATGAAAATCGATTTTTAACCCACAAGCCTTTATAGCACTGATAAGAGTAGTAAATTTTGCTCTTCCTTTATGAGATAAGCTCCTGTAAAAACTTTCTCGACTCACGTCTATTTTAGAGGAAATTTCAGCCATTCCTCCATGTGCTTCAACAACATAACGTACGGCTAATTGAAAGATTCCGATGTCGTTTACTTCAAAGCTTTCGTCTAAACATGCCGCTAAATAAGCCGATGCATATTCATTGTCTTTTAGTCTTTCGATCAACTGCTCTTTATGACTTTTAAGCTTTCTCATTTTTTACCCCCCTTTAGTGAAAGATACTCACGCCAATATTCTTGTGCTTTGTCTATATCTTTTTGCTGTCCTTTTTTGTGACCTCCAAAGAGCAAAACCAAAACTGTATCTGTTTTGTATCCAAAATAAATTCTGTATCCTGGCCCAAAATCAAGTTTCAGTTCAAAAACAGCACCACCAACAGGTTCACAAATTCCAAAATTGCCTGTCTTCTCAATTCTCGTAATCCGAGCATCTATTCGAACCAATGCGTTGTTATCAAGGCTTTCTGCCCATTCTGTATAAGGCTCTTTTTCCGCGCTAGTTCTGTATACTTCGATGTCGAATGCGTTAGTCATAACTTCCTTTTCTATCCTTATTGTAGCGCACAGGCTACTTTTATGTAAACAACGGCTTCTCGAATATCCATGCTGACTCTCCAAGTTCAAAATCTGATACGTATCGTTTCCATGCTGACTAAAATGGCGCGAAGGTCAAATTGAAGCTAAATGAATCAGGCACGGTAACGGGCACGTTCACGATCGGAAAAGTCGTAAATTTTACAGCAATTCCCGCTGGAAAATGACACGCTTCAGACAGGCTCTTAAATGGGAAATATGTGAACTGTTACAAAATTTCTTGCTTAAAAGCAGGCTACCGGTCTACTTTTAAAGAAAATATTGACAAAACTGCTTTTATGGCTCCTAATTCCCTATAAATGAGCTGATGCTATGTTCACGACAGCGAGGCATATATGACGATACAGTTTATTTTGGCGGGAATTGTGACGATCGGGGTACTAGTGTACCTCATCTACTCCCTCATTTATCCTGAAAAATTTTAGATTGGAACATGCTTATGTCATATGATTGGATGCAGCTTCTTTTCTTTACGGGACTACTCATTTGCCTTACACCCCTTCTTGGATGGTATATAGCAAATATTTTTACAGGAAACGCCCCTTTTGCCTACTACACTTTAGGATGGCTGGAAAATCTTTGTTATCGCATCAGCGGAATCAATCCTAAAAAAGAAATGTTATGGACTGAGTATGGCAAAGCTCTTCTTTTTTTTAATTTCCTTGGATTTATCACCCTATTTTTTCTTCAGCTTATTCAAGGATATCTTCCTTTAAATCCTCAGAATTTGGCTGCTGTCTCTTGGCCACTTGCTTTCAATATAGCAACCAGTTTTATAACCAATACCGACTGGCAAGCATATGCGGGAGAGACTACATTAAGTTATCTGACCCAGATGCTGGGTATCACTTCCCATAATTTTTTAAGTGCATCCACGGGTATGGCAGTGCTGCTGGCATTAACTAGAGGACTCATTAGCAAAACAGCTCATACGATAGGAAATTTTTGGGTAGATCTTGTACGGATGATTATATATCTTTTGCTCCCTCTTTCAATCATACTGGCCTTCATTTTACTGGGAGAAGGCGTTATTCAAAACTTCTCCCCCTACGTCGAGGTTTCCACATTAGAAAATGCTAAACAACTCATCCCTCTTGGACCTGTAGCATCTCAAACTGCTATTATGCAATTAGGTACAAATGGCGGTGGTTTTTTCAATGCCAATGGTGCGCATCCGTTTGAAAATCCAACGGCGTTGTCCAATTTCCTTGAAATGTTGGCTATCGTCTTAATCCCGGCAGCTTCCACTTACGCCTATGGCATGATGATTGGGTCAAGAAGGCATGGTTGGTGGCTCTTTTTTGCCATGCTTATCCTTTGGTCTGGAGGAATGATTGTATCTTTTAGCTCAGAGCATTTATATAATCCCGTTATCGATGTTTATCCCGTTTTAGAAGGCAAGGAAACGCGTTTTGGGACAATCAATAGTTTGTTGTGGATAGTCTCAACGACAGCGACAGGCAATGGCTCTGTCAATGCTATGATATCCAGCCTCTCCCCGCTAGCCGGTGGCGTTGCTATGTTCAATCTCATGTTAGGTGAGCTTATCTTTGGTGGGGTGGGTGTAGGGCTATGCAGCATGATTATGCTCGTACTTTTAACAGTTTTTTTATCTGGTTTGATGGTGGGAAGAACGCCAGAATATTTGGGTAAAAAGATCGAAAAACGAGAGATGCAATGGGTGGTGATGGCCATTTTAATGCCAGGGGCTTTGACATTGATTGGAGCTGGAATTTCTTCTGTTTTGCCAGATGCCCTATCGAGCTTAAGAAACCAAGGGCCGCATGGCTTATCGGAAATATTGTATGCTTTTGCGTCGTGCTCAGCAAATAATGGCAGCGCCTTTGCCGGATTAAATGCAAATACCAATTACTACAACTTAACT
>Ga0206859_1064_pt1 | contig 21832 bp, 22 predicted proteins | sample Alteio_BWOrgCont_47_FD_152882 | JGI IMG/M metagenome (GOLD analysis project Ga0206859, IMG submission 152882) | Enriched cells from forest soil in Barre Woods Harvard Forest LTER site, Petersham, Massachusetts, United States -... | ecosystem: Environmental > Terrestrial > Soil > Temperate forest >... | reverse complement strand
GCTTTCTTTTCGTACAACGTGTTTCATTTGATCACAGTTAACCTGCTGAATTTTGTGATATGCTACTTCTTAACAACACTACTGGTTAAGGCGCTGATAAAATTTAAGCTCGCTTTCCTTCCTTACGAATAATTTTAGCCGCACCGGGATATTCCTGCTAATATTTTTTATGTTTAGGTATTAAACACCTGCGTTGAAAAAAATTAGGCCCGTACAGCTTATTGCTGTTATATTTTTTACCGTTTCCGGCGGCCCATACGGCCTGGAGCCATTGTTAACCTATGCCGGGCAACATGGCGCCATCTTACTTTTATTATTAACGCCGCTATTGTGGGATATACCCGCCATATATACCGTACTGGAGCTTAACAGCATGATGCCCGTAACCGGCGGCTACTACAAATGGGTGAAATATGCCCTCGGCACCCGCTGGGGTTTTTACGAGGGCTGGTGGACCTGGCTCTACACCTTCGTCGACCTGGCAATTTACCCGGTGTTGTTCGTTACTTATGCGGGTTTCTTTTTCCCGGGGCTCGATGCCTATAAAATATGGATATGCCTCGTGATCATCTGGTCATCGGCGGGGTTGAATATTTTAGGCATTGTACCGGTAGGCAAAGTATCCTTGTTTTTAAGCGCCATTGTATTGGTTCCGTTCCTGCTTTTATTTTTCATCGCGTTTTCTCATCATTCAGGCAGTATAGCTTTGCCTTCGCCATCATTAAACGGCATTCCATTTCCCGCATTAGGCATGGCACTATATACAGTGATGTGGAACTGCCTCGGGTGGGATAACACCACCACCTATGCCGAAGAGGTCGAAAAGCCCGTACGCTCCTATTTGATATCCACCGTTATCGCTTTTGTGCTGGTGATCGCTATTTATTTTTTGGTGATATGGGTGGCACAGTTTTCAGGTATCGATGCCAAAAAACTAAGTAACGATGGCTTTCCTGCCCTTGCAGAATTAGTAGGCGGGCATTGGCTGGGTACACTCATAGCTATTGGCGGTATGGCGAGTACCTTGGGTATTTACGCCGCTGTATTATTATCAGTATCGAGGGTGCCGATGGTGATGGCTGAAGATAATTTGCTGCCAAAACGGCTAAATAAAAAGCACAAAAAATTCCAAACGCCTTATATCTCCATTATCATCTGTTCTGTTATCGTAAGTTTTATGGTGCTGTGGACCTTTGCCGATCTGCTCATCATCGATGTTACCGTTTACGGTGCAGGGCTGGCATTGGAATACATTGCCCTTGTCAAGCTCCGGATCAATGAACCTAACGCACCACGCCCCTTTAAAATACCATTGGGCGTACCTGCACTATGCATAATTTTATTATTGCCTGTAAGCGTTTATTTTATCGCGCTGGGCGGCGCATTCTCTTCAACTAAGGGTGCTGTAGCTGCGGCAATATTTGCAATTCTTGCCCTATGCAGTCGCCGGTTATAGAAACCTGCAGGGTGCTGTCGGTTTTAACAGCGAAATCTAAAAATCAGTTTAATCAGTGATGTAAAATTTACCTTACAATTCAAATTAAATGTCAATTATACAATTTTTGTTTATAGCTTTATATCAACCAATTATTTGAAGATATGAAAACATATAAGTTTACCGCCTTATTAATGATGTTACTGTGCTTTACAGCCATGGCCAACGCCCAGGGAAGGATGCGCAAAAACACCCGCCCCGGCGACCCCGTAGGCATACAACTCACACCCTATAAAACTACCATGTTAGGCGATGGCAAGGATACTGCGCTCATCAGCATAAAAATTATTGATAAGGATGGCAAAGAGGTGGCCAACTCTCAAAAAACTATAACTTTTCACATTAAGGGCGATGCGAAGATCATCAACATTCATAAAACCGATTTTAGTTCCGCTGTTAAAACCGACAGCACCCTGCAGGTTTCTATAACCGGCGACTGCTGGATAGTACTACAAGCCGGGCCTACACGGGGTGTAATTAAACTGGATGCTAAAGCGGATACGCTTTATGCAGGCTCAACCGAGATACATACCGTACAGCCCGGCACGCCGCACCCGGTGACTGATGCGAACTATACCCCTATGAAAGTAAAAGGAAAAATCTTAGGTGCCGATATTTCCTTTTTGCCGCAACTGGAAAGCCGTGGTATGAAATTCTCTGACAACGGCACCCCCGGCGACCCGATAGAGATCATGAAAGCGCATGGTTTTAACTATATCCGCCTGCGGATATTTGTTAACCCCGAAAACCCCAAGGGCTACTCGCCCGGCAAAGGTTTCTGCGACCTGGCGCACACCGAAGCCATGGCCAAACGTGTGAAAGCATCAGGCATGAAGTTCCTGCTCGATTTCCATTACAGCGATTACTGGGCCGACCCGCAGCAGCAAAACAAACCACTGGCATGGGCCAATGAAGATTTCCCTTCGCTTAAAAAATCATTGTATGATTACACCGTGAGCGTAATGACCGCTTTAAAGAATCAGGGCACTACGCCCGATATGGTGCAAGTGGGCAACGAGATAAACCACGGCATGGACTGGCAGGATGGCGAGATCAACAATCTTGATAGCCTGGCACAGCTCATTTATGCAGGGGTGCAGGGCGTAAGGGCAGTTAGCCCGTCGACCATCATCATGTTGCACATTGCTTTAGGTGGACAAAATGCAGAGGCAAGGTTTTTTGTGGATAATATGCTGGCGCGAAAAGTGCCTTTTGATGTTATCGGGCTCTCCTATTACCCGCAATGGCATGGCACTCCCGAGGACCTGAAAAACAACATGACCGACCTCGCTACCCGCTACAAACAGGCGGTGATGGTAGCCGAATACTCGCAACTAAAACAGGAAGTGAATGATATTGCCTTTACCGCGCCGGGCAAAAAAGCCCTTGGCACATTCATCTGGGAACCGATAAGTAGCTGGGAAGGCATATTCGACCGCGATGGCAAATCCAATGCCTATATGAACGTGTATCCCGGCATAGCCAAGCAATATGATGTGAAGTAAAATATTTGCCTCAATGTCCTTTAGAACAAACTTACGAAGTTTTAAAAACTTCGTAAGTTTTACTTATGGGCTTCTATATTTTTATTTATCAATCCAACCATTTCGTCAAAATTGCACTTTAATCCATTTGAGGAAATAGTTATTGGTGTTTTATACATTTTATAATTCATAACGATCATCTTCTTTTTTAACCAGTTGGATTGTTCATCAATGTAATGATCCGCATTTTTAATATAGATCAGCAAAAATCGCTGTCTGCCAATTTGCTTTACACCTGTACCTGAGATATCGTCCCATTTTACAAAGCCCAACGATACACCGCTCGAATTATCAGTTATTCCGTTTTCATCAATTATAAGTCCGAGTTTGTTGTCAAACAATTTGTATGCGCCAACAATTGCACAAGCTCCAAAAAATATAATGCAAGCGTAACCAACTATTTCTATTTCTAACTTCGGCCTGTTTCGATACCCTGTGTCCATAAATGTAACCGGACTGGTTATGAACCAGACACCTAAAACAACAAATATTAATGCGCCCAAAAACAATAATATTAGCTTTTTTTTACTTAGTGGAATTTCTACCATATTAATTTACTTTAATATAATTCGTGACCTAAGTTATCAATTATTACTAACTCCCATAATTTAAAACCCTTTCCCCTTTTCAATCGTTATAACTATCCATCAAACAATTAGCTATGCGCTCAATCTGGAAAGGTTCATTGGGGTTCGGGCTGGTCAGCATCCCGGTTAAACTATACTCTGCGGTCGAAAAAAGCTCGCTGGGTTTTGATATGCTCGACAGCCGCGACCATGAACGCATCCGCTACCAGCGCGTGAACGAGAAAACCCACAAGGAAGTTCCTTATGATAAAATAGTTAAAGCCTACAAGCTTGATGATGGTTATGTGGTAATGGATGAGCAGGATTTCCTGGATGCCGCGCCCGAAAAAAGCAAGGTGATAGAGATAGAAAGCTTTGTAGATATGGACGAGGTCGACCCCATCTATTACGAAACATCTTATTACACCGAACCCGATACCAAAAATAACAAAGCCTACGCTTTATTGATAGAGGCGCTTAAGAAAACAAAAAAGGCCGGGCTTGCCCGTTTCGTATTGCGCACCACCGAAACCTTATGCATCGTTCACCCCATGGATAATACTTTGGTGGTCACCACCATACGCTACGCACACGAAATACGCAGTCGTGAGGATCTGAACGTACCCGAAAAAGTGGAGGTAAGCAAAAAAGAGCTTGATATGGGCCTGGCGCTCATCAACCAATACGCTGAAAAGTTCGACGTGAAAAAATTCAAGGATGATTACACCGATGAACTTTTAAAGATCATCAACCTGAAAGCCAAAGGCAAACATGCCACCATTAAAAAGCTAAAACCACAAAAATCAACTACCGGCGATGATCTGTATGATAAGCTGATGGCAAGTTTGAGTGTAAAAAAGGGAGCATAATTTTCTTTTCTTTTTGTCATTGCGAGGAGGTACGACGAAGCAATCTCGTAGCTATGCTTCTCCACAATGCAACGGATTCAATTAGACAAACTCTATCCTATCGTAGTCCCGGCAAATACCAGTTTAAAAGTACTTCCAACATCTTTTAATGATTCCACCTCTATCTTTATGTGATGAAATTCAGCAATGGATTTTACTATCGGCAGGCCCAGCCCAAAACTATCCTGTTGCAGCGATTGCCTTAATTTTTTGAAACGGTTAAATATAAATGGCAGGTCATCGCTGCTAATGCCTATGCCGGTATCAACTATCTTTACCACATAAGCAGTATTTTCCTTTACCGCTTCAACACTTATGGTGCCGCTTTCCTTATTGTATTTTATAGCGTTGTTTATCAGGTTAAAAAGCAGATTAAAAAGCAAAAATTTATTCACGTTCACCAACGTGAAATCATCTTTTATATTCACCTCGTAATTGATGTTCTTATCCTGCAGGCGTATTGATATTTCGTCATAAACCTCCTGTAATAATGAGCTTATCCGTATGTTGTCTTCCTTTAAAAACTGGTCGTTCTCTATCTGCGATATCAGCAGCAAGGTTTTGGTAATGCTTTTCAACCGGTTCAGTATCCGCTGCATTTCCAGCAGCCTTACCTTCAACTCATCGGCAACATCCTCTTCCTCGAACATATTCTCGATCTTGGATTGCAGTATGGAAATAGGCGTCATCAGTTCATGCGATGCATTGGAGATAAACTCACGTTCCTTTTGAAAAGCGCTCTCTATAGTTTGCACCATTTGATGGATGCTGACATCAAGCAGCAGGAAATCATCGGTGCTGGTTTCCACCTTTTTATACGTGCCGAAATTTGGAAATTTACTACCGACAAGCTTTGTTTTGATGATGAACCCTAATGGCCGTAAAATATAATCGGAATATAACTGGTCGGCAGCAATGGTAAGTATCACCATCACCAGTAACACTAAAAACGCGATATTTTGCAGCGGGCCGGTGCGTTCGTTTACCGTATCCAGGCTTATACCTATTTCAAGCAGGTAATTCTTTTTATCAACCCTAAAATTATTACTCAAAATGCGGTACTGTATGGTATCTGCCTCCACTTTACGTACCTCGTTCTTTATATCGTCAAGGTCTTCGTTCAGCGTATCCCGGTCGATACTAACATACACATCTTTTATAGGCGTATAACCGGCATAGCTGTTACCATCCTCCATATAATATTTTATGCCGTTTTGCTTTATGGTTTGTAGTACCTGGTCGCGTTGTTTGCGCAGGCGGCTGTCGGTATAATTCCGGTTGATGTTTTTTATCAGGCTGGGCAGCAAAGCGACAAAAAGGGTTACGATCACCAGTTTGGAGATGGCATTAAAAAAGGTAAGTTTTGTCCTGAGTTTCAATATTTAGGTATTGATCTTTATTTTATACCCTAACCCGCGAACAGTCTCCAGCCATTCGACAGGAGCAAAAGCGGTCAGTTTTTTCCGGATGTTTTTTATATGCGCATCTATATAATTCGAGTCATAATCATCATTGATTATGCTCCCCCAAATATGCTCGCTTAGCTGGTTACGGGTTACGGTGCGGTTCTTGTGCAGTATGAGATAAGCGATAAGGTCAAACTCCTTTTTGGTAATGGCCGATACCTCGGCAGCGCTATGTGTAATTAGCCTGTCGGTAAGGTTTACTGAAAACTCTCCCAACACTATCACATTATTTTTTAGCCCGAATTTGCGGCGGGTGATGGCTTGCATCCGGCTTTGAAGTTCAAGCAGTGAAAATGGTTTGGCGAGGTAGTCGTCGGCTCCCATATCCAGTCCCTTTATGCGGTCGTTTATTTCCGCACGTGCGGTTAGTATCACATAGGCCGCATCGGGATTGCTTTTTTTGGCCTCTTTCAGCAGGTCGAGCCCATCATAATCCGGAAGGCCCAGGTCTATCAATATAAAATCGTACAGGTTTACGCCTACTTTTTCAGATGCTGAACTACCATCGTAGCAAACTTCGCATATATAGTTGCTGTTGGATAAAAATATTTCCAACTCGCGGGCAAGCGCCTTTTCATCTTCAATAATTAAAACATTCATTTAAAAAAATACATAGTAAAATGTTAAATTATAAAACGATTCACGGTGATTCATCAATAACCCTTCCACATTTAAAGGTATCGAGTATTTGTAGGAGAACTCAAAGGTATAATGCGGCTGATTATAAGCTATAGGTATTTTGAAATTATAATCCAGTAGCTTAAATAAGCCGTTGTTATGCGCCATTTGCGGGATATTGGGATTACTGTAAAACAAATTATTCTCATAATCACGGTAATCATGATCCATGGCATAACGCTGCACAAAATTTTGTGTGCCGAATATAGCGGCTATGGCCGGTGCGATGGTGATATAATCCTTATCGTCAAAAATACTGAACTTGCTCTCAAAGTATTTGGAAGTATTGAGGGTAACAAAGGCGTCGTTAGCTTTACCGAACAGGTAATCCAGTATTACGCCCGATTTTGCAAAACCCCAGTTATAGCTGTTATTCCAGTCGAGGTCATTTGATGAAGCCGATTTTATTACCTGTGCCGCATCTTTATCAAACAAAAAGCGTGTGTAACTTGCCGAGCCGGTCAGGTTTTTAGTGATGTTATATACATAGCCGCCGCCCAGGTCTATCTCTGCAAGTAGGGGATCGTAACCCAACACTTTAACACCTGAGCCGTAAAGAAAAACCCCATTTTTAAAATTGTATATCGCATCCATCGACATGAATGGGTAGGTTATAGGGCCGGTCCTGCCAAAAAATTGCAGATCGCTGCCATAAGACACGCCGATAGTTGCCGATTGCTTACGAATGATGGTATCAGCACTTGCGGTTTTGCTGTTTGTATCGGCATATAGGTGCGGCTTTAATGGAGCGGCCATTAAAGCTGTACAGGTAACTAACAGAAGTAACGTAAAAAAGTATTTCATCAATCAGCAAATAGTTAATTATCAATCACCGCTTCTTCTTGGTATTTCTGGCGGACGTTCCATACCCTCTGGCCTGCGCTCGCGTTTCGGTTTTGTTTTTTTGGCATTAGCATCATCCGTTATTTTTTCCGGTTTGGTTTCGCGCTTTGCCTTTGGTATCTCTTTAATTTTTTTCTTATCGTCCTGGTCCTGGCGCTTATTGTTTTTTGTTGCAGCAGTATCCATTATTGCATTATTTATTGCAATTACAGGCAGATGATAGTCGTTAAACACAGTGTATTGACGGGAAAAGCCCTTGTCTTTAGCTGATAATAAAGCAGGCGCGATTATCAATAACAGGACAATATACGCAAACCACTTTATCATTTAGAAGGAGAGAAATCTTAAAATTTGTTAAAAATATCAATTTAAACATTATCCGGTTGGGGATACGGCTTAGCACATGTTAATTTAAAGCCATTATCTCATACTTGAAAATGATTTTTTTACTGCAAAAACCGGTATGTTTATTTACTCGCACGGCAGGCTTTAACCGGCGCATTATATTGGATATGTATCAATAAACGATCAGCAATAGCGTGTTAAGCCGTTAAATTAATGCCTTTTGATGTGTAAACACGATCATGGTCGTCAATAATTATGCAAGCCACCTGGTTAAGCTTATTTATTAAATAAATACCCGCATTAACACCAATAGCCATCAGGGGGTTAGCCATTGCGTCAGAAAGTTCAGCGCTCGGGCTCAAAACACTTACACTGGTAATTTCACTAACCGGGAAACCTTTTTTCAGGTTTACCACATTAAAATATTTTTTGCTGGCCGTACCTGTATATTTTTCGGCATTAACTGATGAAGCGATGCACATATTGCTGATATCAAGATCAGCATAAGGCTGCCTGTTTTGCTCAGGATCGGCAGTACCTACCGTCCATGGTTCATTGTTAGGCTGCAAGCCCCAGGTAAGCAGGTCGCCATTAATATTGATAACGCCACTGCTTACACCTTGTGTTTGCATAATATATTTGGCCCTATCGGCAGCATAACCTTTGCTGTTGGCTGCAAAGCTTAAACGCATTCCTTGTTCTTTAAGAAAAACCGTCATTGCTTTTGCATCAAGCACAACATTCTGGTAATTACTGCAGGTTGTTATAACAGGGGTATTTGTATCGTCATTACGGGTATCACCTGAAAAATAGGTGATATCAAAAGTACCGTGGGTAAGTTCCGCTACCTGTAACGAGCGGTCTATCAGCCAGAATATCTCGGCATCAACCTTTACAGGCGTTATACCTGCGTTGCGGTTAATTTCATTTACCTTACTGCTATCGCTAAAAGTGCTCAGCAGTTTTTCAACACGGTTAATTTCATTTACGGCCATAGTGATGCGGTCCTCGGCCCATAACCTGTCGTTCCCTACTACACTTATCTCAAACTGAGACCCCATCAGCCACATCGCACGCCTGAAAATATTCAGATCATCCCTTAAGGTTTTTACTGCCAGCATCACTAAATTGTTAAAATCTGTAAATAAAAATTATCAAAATCAGCCTTAATTTTTCATTTTACCGGCAACACTTATGACCCGGAATTGCGCATTATGGCTAATTATTGTAACTAAAGTAGCGGGGCATTATGAAATTGAGATGAAATGAGGAATTGATTTGAAAATTTGGTGATTCGATGATTTGAAGATGTGAAAGGAATGACAATTGAATTTTAAGAGAGGCGATTTGAAAATTTGAAGATATAATTCATTTTCAAATCTTCAAATCAAATAATTTTCAAATTACGCGACCGTTCCTTCTTTCAGCTTTTCAGCATTCTCAGCAAATTGAAGGGCTTCCATTATTTCAAGGATATCGCCATTCATTACGCCGGGCAGGTTATAGATAGTTAAACCGATACGGTGCTCGGTTAAGCGGCCCTGCGGATAATTATAAGTACGCACCTTGGCCGACCTGTCGCCTGTAGAAACCATGGTCTTGCGTTTTTTGGACGTTTCTTCGAGGTGCTTTTGCAGTTCCATTTCATAAACGCGGGAGCGTAGTACCTGCAAAGCTTTATCGTAGTTTTTTAGTTGTGATTTTTGATCCTGGCACTGTGCCACAATGCCTGTAGGGATGTGGGTTAACCGCACTGCCGAATACGTAGTATTTACCGACTGGCCGCCTGGCCCTGAAGCACAAAACAGGTCTTTACGAATATCACTTACCTGCAGGTCGATATCAAACTCATCAACTTCGGGCAATACTACTATTGTCGCGGCAGAAGTATGTACACGGCCTTGTGTTTCCGTATCAGGCACGCGCTGTACACGGTGTACGCCCGACTCATATTTTAAAGTGCCATAGGCATCTTCGGCATTTACGTTGAATACGATTTCCTTATAACCGCCGGAAGTTCCTTCTGTGTAATCCACCAGTTCGGTTTTCCAGCCGCGTTTTTCACAAAAGCGCATATACATACGGTAAAGATCGCCGGCAAACAGAGCTGCCTCATCGCCGCCGGTACCGCCGCGTATTTCAATGATAGCGTTCTTTGAATCTTCAGGATCTTTAGGTATCAGCATCAGGCGGATGGTTTCTTCCAGTTCCTCCTGTTTGGTCAGCAGTTCATCAAGTTCACCTTTAGCCATATCGCGAAACTCTTCGTCCTTTTCAGTGGCTAAGATCTCTTTATTGCTATCAATATTGCTGATCACATTTTTGTAAATGTTATACTCATCAACAATTTTGGCCAGGTCTTTATATTCTTTATTTAATTGGGCAAAGCGCTTCATATCAGCCATCGCATCGGGGCTGCTCAATTCTGCTTCAACATTTTTCCAGCGTTGAAATATCGCTTCTAATTTCTCTAACATATGTTTGCTTATACCAAAAAACGTACAAATTTACGCTTTTTTAGCGAAATTTTTTTCACCTGATTGTAAGGAAGAATGGATGTGTAGATATGCAGATTTCAAATGTGCAGATGAAAAAGAATATTCTTAAATTAAACAGCAATTTCCGCACATCCGCACATCTAAGAAAAATATTCCAGCTTAAAGGTTTTGCCGTCAAATACCCCGTATGAATAATAATTCACCCATTCGCCAAGGTTAATATACCGGCTGTTGCCTTCCAGCTCAACCTCCAGCGGAATATGCCTGTGGCCGAACACCATATAATCGTAATGCGTGGTTTTTAGCACCTCGCGGCAATAGATCACGAGCCATTCCTGTTGCAGGTTCATTTTTTCGGTATCCTTTCCGTTAGCTATCCTGCTTTGTTGCGACCATTTGTTGGCTATGCCGATGCCCAAATTAGGATGTATCCGTGCGAACAACCATTGGCAAAATTTACTGCGGAATATTTTTTTCATCGTCTTATAAAAATGGTCGCCAGGCCCAAGGCCATCGCCATGATGAAGGAAGAACTTTTTACCGTTGCGCTCTATGATCAGTTCATTGCTGATGATGGTTGCATTCAGTTCTTTTTCAAAGTAATCAAACATCCACATATCATGGTTGCCTTTAAAAAAGTAGAGTTTAACACCGGCATCACTTAGTTCGGCAAGTTTTCCTAACAAGCGTATATATCCCCTCGGAACAACCGTTTTGTACTCGAACCAGAAATCGAACACATCGCCCATTAAAAATAATTCGGCGGCATCAGCTTTAATCGTATCCAGCCAGCGTACAAAGCGGTCTTCGCGTTCGCGGGTTTTAGCGTACCCACCCGCACCTAAATGTATGTCTGAAGCAAAATATAATTTATCCCGGTTTAACATTTCTGATGAAAATAAATTAAATACCCCCTAATCCTATAAACTGGAGAAACAACCATACGCCTATGCTTATTAGCAGTATGTTCGAAATACTTTTCGAGTAATAATCATTATCCGGGAAATACTTTTTGAAAAAATATTGGGATATGATCAAAGCACCTGCTATCCTTAGTCCTAAAGCACTAATGGTTAAAAAAACAACTTTCTCATCTAAAAAACTCGCATCGCCCGGTTTGTACTTCATCATTTTTTGCTGAAGTGCAAACAGATCGATATGGCTATACTTTACATATAAAAAAAGGCCCACCTCAGATATGCAGTCAAACAATATGGTAAATAACAGCACAATATTTGATGCTCTTTTGTAGCCAACCTCCTTTAAGTTAAGCATTAGCAAAATACTGCCGAAGATGGGGCCCAACAATAACGCGAACCAAAAAACTGCCTTTTTCGAATATATCTCTACAGCTTCTCCCTCCTGTTCTTCTATAGGGTCATTTTCCTCAAATTCCATGCGGCAAATATAGTACTTAAAACATTTAAGGGTAATTTCGTTGGGTTGTATTTATTTTTCGCCTATTATCCTAAAACCAAAGTATTTACGTTTTAATCAAACTATATTTATCCATGTCCTATTAGTACACTATGAAGTTTAAGGCAATTTTAGTTTTATCTGTGCTGTTATTCGCTCTTTCAGCAGCCCGGGCCCAGGATAATTGGGAGCTTCGACGCAACGAAAATGGTATAACCATATATTCCCGGCATCAAAAAAACCTGGTTGAGCTGCACTTGCTTACCGAGTTTAACGGCCCTGCCGACAAACTAATAGCACAACTGCAGGACATCCCCAACTATGTAAATTGGGTGTATGGCAATAAAAGATCGGGGATTATAAAAAAGATGAATGAAAATGATATTATTTATTTTACCGAGGCCCACCTCCCCTGGCCCATCGCCGACCGCGACCTGGTAATAGAGCTTAGCGTAACTCCTGCCACCGCTACAACGCCATTAACCGTAATTGCTAAAAGCGTGGATGCTATTTTACCGCCAAAACCGCATTTTATCCGTGTGCCTTATTCTGTTGCTACCTGGCACATTACACCCGAAGCCAATAATAAAATAAAAATAGATTACACCTTTAGCCTCGATCCGGGCGGAAGCATACCCACATGGCTGGCAAACCTCACCATCGCCACCGGCCCTTATAAGTCTTTTATGAAATTGGGAGATATGCTGAAGGCTGAAGACCCTAAGTAGTAAATTTTAACGGTAAATATGCTTATTGGCTATCATCTGTGGCTGTGCTGTCATCCGTTTTTTTAGCTGCTACAGCCGCAATGGGTTTGCCGATAACTTTATAACTACCATCGCCTTTTAGTATGGCATCCAGCTGTGGTTTATCCTGCATGGTTTTTATAGCCTGCGCAAGATCGGTATCATATTTAAAGTTGATCTCGTACCGCCCGCGCTCATAATAATAGCGCGAGATGATCTCGTTTTCCAGCACCTGCTTAATTTCATCCTTATGAATTTGCAGGTCGTTCTTTTTAGTGGCCAGCAGCTTGGTTTTCAGGTTATCGTATTCGGTTTGTATGCCGGTAAATTGCTTTTCTTTATCAGCTTCGGTTTTCAGGTCGCCCAATAATTTTTCGGCAGGGGTATTGTAGCTGTAATTTTTGCCTGCTAAAAATTTAATAAAGTCATTATAGTCGGCATCCGACAAACTAAATTGAGATGCAGGTGCAATTTTGTTATGGGTGTTCCTGTAAAGGGTAGCATAATCAAATACCAGCAGCTTGCCCAAAAGGCTTTGCGTAATGCTGGCAAAATGTTCTTGTTTAACCACAACATCCGGGTATATGCCACCGCCATCATAAACAGAACGGCCGTCTTTGGTTTTAAACTCGTGCATAAGCGAATCTGCAACCCGTACTACGCTGCCATCGTCTTTGCGGTGGGTATAATCAAGCGCCTGTATGCATCTGCCCGATGGCACATAATATTTTGCAATGGTAATTTTAACCAAACTGTTGTACGGCAATGAAAAAGTTTGCTGTACCAAACCTTTGCCATAACTACGCTGACCGATGATCACTGCGCGATCAAGGTCTTGCAATGAACCCGCCACAATTTCTGAAGCTGAAGCCGAATGGCTGTTCACCAAAACAACCAGGGGCAGGTTTGGCGCGATAGGCGTATTTTCAGTAGTGTAGGTAACATCACGTTCCTTTATTTTCCCTTTTTGCGATACCACCTGCACATTTTTAGGCACAAAAAGGTTCACGATCTTCACGGCTTCCTGTAATATACCGCCACCGTTGGAGCGCAGATCGAGGATAATGCCATTTGGATTATTTTTTTGAAGTTCGGTCAACGCGTTGGTTACTTCATCGCCCGAGTTTTCAAGGAAACGGTCAAGCTTAATATAACCCATATTGCCGCCAACCATGCCGTAGTACGATACATTGGGTTGTTTTATCTCATCGCGCACCAGGTCTTTTTCAACCGGGGAAGAATTATCACGTTTAACCAAAAGCTTGATGGTGGCGCCTTTCGAGCCTTTTAGCAACTGGCTAACATCATCACTGTTTTTGCTGTTGAGTGCTATGCCGTTTATCTTTACGATCTGGTCGCCGGGGCGCACATCTGCTTTTGCAGCCGGGAAACCCTCGAACACATCAGATACATATACCAGGTTATTCCTTGAAAAAATCCCCGCACCTATGCCACCGTATTGGGTACTTACATAGTGCAGTTTATACTCTTCAATTTCCGATTCGGGTACAAACTCGGTATAAGGGTCAAGGCCGTCAAGCATGGCATCAACACCGGTTTTTATCATTTTTGATGAATTGATATCATCAACATAATTAATATTAACCTCTTTATACAGGGCTGCGAAAACATCCAGGTTCTTTGATATCTGGAACAGGTCATCATCAAAACTAAATACCGACAAAGCCAATACAACGATACCGGCGGAAATCAATATTTTTTTATAATTTTTCTTCATTCTTTTGAGATATGAGACATGAGATATGAGATATGAGATAATGTCATATCTTTCATCGGCTTCTCAGTAATGATTATATTAACGTATAAAAATAAGTATTAAATATAATATAAAAAGATTGGATATTAATCTAAACTGTACCGCGCAGGTTCCTGTCTCACATCTCATATCTAACATCTCATATCTAACACCTACAACCGGTTATTATCAATATTTACCAGCGCTTTTTTAAGCGTGAAAACTACATACTCCCTTTTACGGTTAACCAAATGCATCAGGTTATTGATCAGGCTTTCTTCCTGTCCTTCAGTATAGGTAAGCTGTTCATCGGTCAGGCTATTATATTTTCGTTGTATTTTTATTTTTACCCTTTGCCAGTCTTTGTTTGATATGCTGATCTCTGCCATGTTCTTGATTTAAAAAACAAAAATATAAAAAATACGATGATGCCCCATGCAATTTTTTGGTATGATAGCAGTTAAACCATTATTGGTTAAATATATCTAACCGATTTATAAATTAAACAGGAAAACCTATGAAAAAGTATTTATTAAGCTTTGTAATACTTATAAGCGTAAGTATGGGGGCGAAGGCACAATTTAGCCTGGGCATCAAAGCCGGGGTCGATCTTTCAAAAATAGATGCCGACAATTTCAATGAATCAACCAAAACAGGTTACCAGGTAGGCGCATTTGCACGCTTGGGCGGCGCAACGTATTTACAGCCCGAATTATACCTTGCCAGCAGCGGCGGCAACCTGAACGCCAGCAATGGCACTGCCGACATAAAATTCAATACTTTAAATGTGCCTTTATTACTTGCACACCGGTTTGGTACCGCCGGTGCAAACCTGCATATTATGGGCGGCCCGGTTTATTCCTACATCATGAGCCAGGATAAAAGTTTCTCGCAAAATTTTAATGCTGCTTATAATGATTTTGGCACCTATAACAACAGTACTTTTGGCTACCAGGTAGGCGCGGGTGTTGATTTCCTGGGCTTTACCGGCGACTTGCGCTACGAAGGCGGCCTAAGCAACCTGAACCCAAACTACGGGCAACGGGCCAATATATGGTCGGTAACGATTGGGTTTAAGATATTGTAGTATCCTATTTTTAAGAAATTGATGAATAATAAAAGGCCCTGGTAATTATACCGGGATCTTTTTGTTGCTAACTCTCCGCGCGTCATTTCCCCCATTGTTGTTTGTGACGACACAAACAGCGGGGCATGAATGAACTCCAATTTTCCCTTCGAAATTCAGCATTCAAAATTCATTATCCGATATCAAAAAGATATATGAAATCGTTCCCGGGAATCTATAAAATAAGTAAAGCCCCTGATGGGCAGGGGCCTTTACTAACCAATTATAAACCTAAATTATGAGAAGAGCTGTAGGAGAAGGGGTCGAACCTTCACGAAGTGGTTATTCTCATTGCTGAAAGTTTCCCAATATCTTCGCCACCGCGACAAGGAGGTGTGTCTGCCTAAAATTTCACCATCCTACATTTTTTTTAACCATTATTACGGGTTGCCCGCTTTTTTGGTTGCTGTTGGGGAAGGATTCGAACCTCCACAGAGTAGTTAGCCCGCTTCGGGTTTTCTATGCTCTCCGCCACCGGGACAAGGAGGTGTGTCTGCCAAAAATTTCACCACCCAACAATATTTTTTCTTTTAAAGAACGGTTAGCAATTGGTCATTTGCTTATTACAAATCTAACAGACGCATCAATTCCTTGCAAATATTTCAACAAAATAATTTTATTTTTAGTTTTATTTTAATTAACCTTGTATATTAGTACAGAATTTAAAATTTATGTCCCATAGAAAAGCCCAAAATTTAGAAATTGATAATCTCGATATCCAGATTTTATCCATTTTAATGAAAAATGCAACCACTCCGTACACGGAAATTGCCAAAGAGTTGATCGTTTCGGGCGGAACCATACACGTGAGGATGAAAAAGTTAGAGGAGATGGGTGTAATAAAAGGTGCCACGCTCGAAGTTGATCCTCAAAAATTAGGTTACGATATAACTGCCTTCCTGGGTATTTACCTCGAAAAAGGCTCGCAATATATCGAGGCGGTAAAACAATTAAAAAATGTGAAGGAAATTGTGGAGCTGCATTATACGACGGGCAGCTGGAGCATTTTCGCGAAAATTGTTTGCCACGATACGAGCCACCTGCGCGAGATATTGAACGAACAGATACAGGGTATCATCGGTGTACAGCGCACGGAGACCTTTATCTCGTTAGAAGAAAGCATTAAACGCCAGATAACGCTGGAATAAGAATTTTATCACCTGTGATCTCAACTGAATGCCACGCTTTAAATAGTGTGGCATTTTTTTATCATATATCACCCGGTTTATTTTCTCAAAACTACTCCTGCATCTCCGTCGTTCCCACACAATTATAATTTCGCCATGTTAATATGAACAAACGGCTTCATCATGAAAGGACTTAAAACCATCATATTTCTTACCATTTCCAACACTTTTATGACCTTTGCCTGGTACGGGCATTTGAAATTCAAGGATTTTTCGTGGGGCAAAAACCTGCCCATGATCATTATTATTCTTATTAGCTGGGGTTTGGCTTTTTTTGAATACCTGTTCCAGGTACCGGCAAACGAGGGTGGTTTTAAGGGCAATGGCGGCCCCTTTACCCTGGTTCAGCTAAAAACTATACAGGAAGCCATTACACTAACGGTATTTATGCTGTTTACATTAATATTTTTTAAAGGTGAAAAACTGGGGTGGAACCACCTCCTGGGTTTCGGGCTGATCGTTTTGGCCGTGTTTGTGATATTTAAGAAGTGGTAGCTATATCACTTTCTTTCTATCCGCTTTAAAAGGAATTGCCGAGATTTGAAATTCATCCTCAAAAACTATATAGCCAGGATTTTTAGTTGCCAATCTTTCAACTACAAAATCATATTGTTCTAATATTTCTATCAGTTCGTGAATTTTTTGAATATGCTCTTTTGCAGAGTCTTTAAACCATGAAAGCGATACATTAGCCGGACTTTTGTTAGAAGCATTAGAAAATCTTGTTGGCTTGTCTAAATTTTTATCAAACCATACCGAAAGCTGTTTAAGCTTTTTTACATCTTCGTCTTTAGTAGTTGAATGATCATCCCGCAGAAACTTAAGCGCCATAAATATCCCTGTTTCCAACTCATTATACGGATTAATAAATTGTGTTGTAAAACGGAGGTACATGACTTAAAATAATAATTTTATTTCTTCAGCCACCCGTTCGCATCCATCCAATTCGTCAACCTGCTGAACCATTCATCCTTGGTGGTACTATTATCCAACCCGAAACCATGGCCGCCTGCCTGGTAAATGTGGATCTCGCCTTTTACTTTATTCTTCACCATCGCATGATAAAACATGAGGCTGTTTTCAACCGGAACCTCATCATCATCCTCAGCCTGCACTAAAAATGTAGGCGGGGTATTAGGTGTCACCTGTTTTTCGTTGGAGTAATAATCGATCTGTGCCTGTGTCGGGTTTTTGCCGATCAAGTTCTCGCGCGAACCCACATGTCCCTCGGGACCAAATGTGATCACCGGGTACAATAATATTCCGAAATCAGGACGAACGCTGATGTTATCCTTGTTAGCAATAACGACCTTATCGAAGTGTGTGAGAGCAGTTGATGCCAAATGACCGCCAGCTGAAAAACCGATGATCCCTATCCTATCGGGGTTGATATTCCATTTAGTTGCATTTTCCCTAACCAACTGCACCGCACGCTGCGCGTCCTGCAGCGGGCCAATTGTTTTGTCAATCATTATGCTATCGCTCGGCAGGCGATATTTTAACACGAATGCGGTTACACCAATTTTATTAAATGCTTTAGCAATACTCCAGCCCTCGTTATCTATTGATAAGCCGATGTAACCGCCCCCGGGGCAAATAATAACCGCAGTCCCGTTGGCTTTGTCCTTATCTGCAAAATAGGGTGTTATGGTTGGCACCGATACTTTAAATAAAAAGTAGTCGCTACCATAAACCTCTTTATAAGTGGCGGGGGTAGGTTTGGAGTTAGGTACACCATCAGGGTAAAGTAAAATGGGTTGCTGTTTTTGCGCAAAGGTGAGTGTGGTGCTAAGCATCAGGATAAATAGTATCTTTTTCATGAATTGGTTATATTGTCAATTGGCTTGTTCAATATTACAATTAAAATCAACTCTTCGGGCCGCCGAATTCCATCAGGTAAGCTTTCAGGAAATCATCCAGGTCGCCATCCAAAACTGCGGCAGCATTTGATGTTTCATGATCGGTACGCAGGTCCTTCACCAATTTGTAAGGATGCAACACATAGTTCCTGATCTGCGATCCCCATTCTATCTTCTTCTTGTTGCCTTCAATGGCATTGCTCAACTCCATGCGCTTGCGCATTTCAGCCTCGTATAGTTGCGATTTAAGCAAGCGTATAGCGTTATCCTTATTTTGCAATTGCGAACGCGATTCCTGGTTTTTGATAATAATACCCGATGGCTTGTGATACAAGCGCACTGCTGTTTCTACCTTATTCACGTTCTGTCCGCCTGCACCGCCCGAACGGAAAGTCTCAAACTCTATATCAGCCGGATTAATGTCTATCTCGATCGTATCATCAACCAACGGGTAAACATATACCGATGCGAAAGAAGTATGTCGTTTGGCATTCGAGTCGAACGGTGATATTCGCACCAAGCGGTGTACGCCATTTTCGCCTTTTAAATAGCCATAAGCAAACTCCCCTTCAATTTGCAGGGTAACGGTTTTTACGCCTGCGGAATCACCTTCCTGGAAATCCTGTTCGGTGACTTTGTGCCCGTTCTTTTCGGCCCACATTATATACATGCGCATCAGCATTCCTGCCCAGTCGCAGCTTTCGGTACCACCCGCGCCTGCCGTAATTTGCAATACGGCATCTAACTGGTCTTCATCAGCTGAAAGCATGTTTTTAAACTCCAGCTCTTCAACTGCTTTTACCGCGGCATCAAATTGTTCCTGCATTTCTGCTTCGGTAGCATCGCCGCTTTTAAAGAAATCGTAAATTACCCCTGCATCTTCAACTACGGCTTCAACCTTTTGAAAAGCATCCGTCCATACTTTTTTTGTTTTGATGGAAGCCAACACTTTTTCGGCCTCTTTAGGATGGTCCCAAAAGCTTGGGCCAACGGTTATATCCTGTTCAATTTGCAGGGCATCAAGTTTTTTATCAATGTCAAAGATGCCTCCTCAGGGACGTTACTCTATCCCTTAAATCCTGTACCTGTTCTTTAGTCATGCGGCAAATATATGGAATTTTCAGCCTCACCCTGCCCTCTCCAAAGGAGAGGGTTCTTAAAATTTATGAGATGTGAAGTTAAAGTCCTCTCCTTTAGAGAGGATTTAGGTGAGTCCAAAAAAAAAGGCCCGCCATTGGCAAGCCCTTATATGAGGTTAGTTAAAAAATATTTTAAGCTATGGCAAGATCCTTTTGCAATACATTTATGTCGATGATCTTACCTGTTAGTTTTGAAATAATGCTGCCTAAAGCAAAATCCTTAGTTTCGCCGCTTTTCGATTCCTTGATCATCTCCTGCATTACAGGCGGGATGAGTGAATTGGCGATGGAAAGCGCTTCAGCTGATTCAATGCCGTAAAATTTATTCAATTTGTTGGCAAAGCGTTTAACCGAACCGGTGATCAGCGGATTATTAAATGCACCCCCAAACTGGAAATATTTGATAAAATCCTTTAGCTTATTGCCCTCAGTTTGTTTTTGCAACACTTCAATTATTGAACTTGAAGCATCATTCAATACAGCTTCGCGATATTTTTCCGGTATCGCCGGGTTGTTCATAACAGCCGTCCCGGCGTTATTTTTAACAAGCAAAAAAAGTTTTTCAAACATCTGAACAGCGCTTTAAAGGTCAATTATAAATATGATTAAAAACAAGCTATTTGTTTATCATATAAACAAAGATATTAAATATTTATTTTAATTATACGAGTAAAATTTAAATTTTGTTTAAAATATGACAATCTGAAGTGTGTAAAACAAACACTAAGATGGGTGTGTTATTTATACACCGGATTGTAAACATTCTGATTAAATTTATAGCTGAATTTTTAAATTCTACATTTGTTAAAAAACTCATCCAATTATGTTACCAAACATTGATTTTACCACCACCCAAGCCTACAAATATTTGGCCGATCATTACATTGACGTAGCCACCCGGCACCTAAAAGATCTTTTCAAAACTGATCCTCAAAGATTTACGAAATTCTCAACGCAGTTTGAGGATATATTGCTCGATTATTCAAAAAACCGCATCACCGACGAAACTTTCGCCCTGCTGATGCAGCTGGCAAAAGAATGTAGGGTAAAAGAGGCAATTGAAGCCATGTTTTCAGGACAGGTGATCAATGCTACGGAACATCGCCCTGTGCTGCACATCGCCTTGCGCAACCGCAGCAATACGCCGATCTATGTCGACGGGAAAGATGTGATGCCCGATGTGAACCGTGTGCTGGAGCAAATGAAAACCTTCAGCGAAAAGATCATTTCCGGCGCGTGGAAAGGCTTTACCGGCAAAGCCATCACCGATGTGGTAAATATAGGTATCGGGGGTTCCGATCTTGGCCCCGTAATGGTAACCGAAGCACTGCGCCCTTATAAAAACCACCTCAACATGCACTTTGTGAGCAATGTTGACGGAACGCATATAGCCGAAACTTTGAAAGTGGTGAGCCCTGAAACTACGCTATTCTTGATCGCCTCAAAAACATTCACCACCCAGGAAACCATGACCAACGCACAAAGCGCGAAGGACTGGCTGCTGGCCAATGGTGGTAAACAGCAAGATGTGGCAAAACATTTCGTTGCGTTATCCACCAATACCGAAGGCGTTGAAAAATTCGGCATCGATACTGCTAACATGTTCGAGTTTTGGGATTGGGTAGGCGGCCGTTACAGCTTATGGAGCGCGATAGGATTGTCGATCGTTTTAAGTTTGGGTTACGAGAATTTTGTGGAGCTGTTGAGCGGCGCCCATGCTTATGACCGGTATTTTAAAAACACCGAATTTGAACAAAACCCATCTGTTATTTTAGCGCTGGTAGGTATATGGTACAATAATTTTTTCGACAGCGAGACAGTAGCCATTTTACCTTACGACCAATATCTGCATCGCTTCTCCGCGTATTTTCAGCAGGGCGATATGGAAAGTAACGGCAAGCATGTGGACCGCAACGGCAATGCGGTGGATTATTCCACCGGCCCGATCATCTGGGGTGAGCCGGGCACTAACGGCCAGCATGCTTTTTACCAGTTGATACACCAGGGCACTAAAATGGTTCCCTGCGATTTTATAGCGCCCGCGCAAAGCCATAACCCGCTTGGCGAACATCACATGCTGCTGGTATCTAACTACCTGGCGCAAACCGAAGCCCTGATGAATGGCAAAACTATAGATGAAGTGATTGCTGAATTAAAGAAATCGGGTAAATCTGATGAGGAAATTGAAAAGCTGGCACCCTTTAAGGAATTTGATGGCAACCGCCCAACCAATTCATTCTTATTAAAGAAAATCACACCA
>Ga0206859_1067_pt1 | contig 21853 bp, 30 predicted proteins | sample Alteio_BWOrgCont_47_FD_152882 | JGI IMG/M metagenome (GOLD analysis project Ga0206859, IMG submission 152882) | Enriched cells from forest soil in Barre Woods Harvard Forest LTER site, Petersham, Massachusetts, United States -... | ecosystem: Environmental > Terrestrial > Soil > Temperate forest >... | reverse complement strand
CGAAAACACCCAGATTAATTACGATGGCAACGGTGGTGGATTTGGCGCGTCGGGCTAAGGAGATCTTTTTGAGTTCGAATTTGGAGGAAAAACGAGAGCTGCTGAATTTGGTCTTTTCGAACTTGAAATTGCAAGAGAAAAAGCTGTCTGTGACGCTGCGTGAGCCGTTTTCATGGCTATTGGCAGCATCACATCAACCAGGGTGTCTCCGGATGCAGGATTCGAACCTGCGGCCAATGGATTAACAGTCCAGCGTAAGTCCATAATCTACAGCAATTGGCAATACGTAGCAACAGCAAAATCAAGGACTTACAACTTACCTGTGTATTGCTGAATATCGCAGTTTTTGGCCATCTTTTGTGGGCAACTGCACCACCAGTGCACCACGAATATGCCCCCTGAAGTCTTTTAAAGAAGGTGTCATTGCAAGAGCTGAGCCTAGAAAAATGTTGATTGCCTTGAGCTTGTAGGTTATTTTCTAGGTTTATGCAAAAGAGGTTTTAAAGATGGTTTCAGAGAGTAAGATTCACGCTAATCGCCAAAATGCCCTCAAATCGACGGGGCCTCTGTCGCCCGAGGGAAAGGCTACCGTCAGTCAAAATGCCCTTAAGCATGGGTTGCTATCCCAAGGATTGCTGCTCAAAGATGAAAAGAGAAATGAGTTGGAGAGTTTTCAAGATAGGTTCTACAACGATTTATTACCTGTAGGGGCCTTGGAGACCATTTTGGTAGAAAAGCTCATCCAAGTAGCATGGCGCTTGCGCCGCGTTACCAAAGTAGAAGGGGAGTTTTTTGATGCAAAGGCCGACTTCTTCTCTCGTAATAGTGGCCTTGCTCAGGCCTTTTCATCCTACAATAAGCTGCAAACGCTCTGTAGGTATGAGACTAATCTAGAGAAAAGCTTTTATAAGGCATTGCACGAGCTACAACGCCTTCAAGGTATACGCTTGGGCCATCCTGTCACTGCTCCTATATCCATTGAGGTAAATGTTGAAGACCCCTCAATTGGCTTTGTTTCGTAAAAATCAATGAGCATTTTGCTCGAGCTTGACAAAGGCTTTGCCCTTCTGGTCGGTAGGCAAATTTGCATTGAAACAAAACAAATTCTTGAATGTCAGAAAAAATGACAAAAAGTCATCAAAATGCGATAATAAAGATAGAGAACATGTTGAAAAATATAACATCAGGCTTTTATGAGACCCAACGTCATCGCTAGACGCATTAAAGAAGCGAGGGAGCTATGTTCTTTGACACAACAGGAGCTGGCGTTGCTGATGGGCTGGAAAAGTCATGCCTCCCTAGTGGCCATCGAAAAAGGCGAGCAAGAGGTTAAAACTTGGGAGTTGCTCAAATTTGCAGACATTTTCAAAGTGCCTCCGGAATCGCTTTATCGGGAGGAGTCAGAAGTGCCTCCTCGTCCCCTCATCTTATGGCGGAAGAAGTCAGGGAGTGGTGCCGCTGTTTTGCACGAAGAGCTTTTAGCGATACAACACTGTCGTGATTATCGCCTTATCGAACGACTGGTAGGAGTATCGCCTGCAGCCACAAAACAACTTCCAAGAGAAGAGTGTGACATTCAATCGGTGGAGGTGGACTGGGCCAATTCTCTTGCCGACAAGGTTCATCGTGAATTGCGCTTAGGGGATTATCCTGCAGAGTTATTGGCTAAATGCTTGGAGGAAGACTATGGCGTCCTATTGATGTACCGCCCCCTAGAAAATGGGTCGGCCGCATGCTGCCGAGAGGATGTCGGCTCTGCCATTGTGCTCAATGAAAAGGAAGTGCCTTGGCGACAGGTATTCAACTTAGCTCATGAGCTTTTTCACCTGATTACTTGGAGCTCTTTGCTTATTGAGAAGATTCAGCAGGATGAGGGGTTGTTTAACAAAAATGAAAGGCTTGCTGAGGCTTTTGCTGCTGCTCTGCTTATGCCACAGCAAATGATCGACCTAGACGTCAGAGGTCAAAAGCTGACCTATTCCTTGATAGTCGCCTTGGCTAGAAAATACCGCGTGTCAGCGCCAGCTATTGTGTGGCGTTTACGTCACCTAAGGTTTATCTCCAGCGACGCAGTAAAAAATGTTCTCTCCGATAAGGACTTCATCCAGCTCAACCGTTCCACCTTTAAAGAAGCCTTGGAAACAGCTCCGCCAGTGAGCAATCGCTTCCTTCGGCTAGCCTACTTGGCCTACGAGAATGGCAGGCTCTCCAAGGGCCGCTTAGCGCAGATGCTTGGCGTAAATTTACGAGATGTTGAATCGTATCTATCAGAAAAAGGGCTATACCTGACTAATGACAAAGAAATTGAAACAGGTTCTGCTTGACGCTGTAGTGGTTATTGCTGCTCATGAGAACGGTTATTGGGAATCACTCTGTAATACCTACCAGATAGCTCTTCCAGCCGCTGTAATTGAAGAGGAGCTGCTCTATTTTGCCTCAAGTAAGGGCAAGCAAGGGCTTAAGCCATCTGCTTGGGTCAAGGAAGGTAAGGTTGTGCGTATTGATGCAGACCTGAAAGATTATGTTGCGTTGAGCAGTAGGCTCAAGAGCGATTTTATGGCCTCCATCGACCCTGGCGAGCGAGAGGCTTTGGCTACTTTGCTTTCAAAGCAGCATCAACAGCTGCTATTTTCGACAGCCGACAGAGCGGCAGCACGAGCTTTGGGTATTCTCGGGCTAGGGTCTCGTGGTATTTCTATTGAAGAATTGCTTGAGGGGTTAGGCAGTAAACGGTCAAGCAAAACAAAGCTCCCAATCCATCATACAAAGAAGTGGTTTCAGCAGGCTGTTGCAGAGGGATTTAGCGAACAACATTTATGGTTGAAGTAAAGTGTCAGAGGCTGTTTCTAGGCAGTGATAGGGATATATCCAGAGTTGAGTGTTCTGACCCTGTTTGCAAGCTATTCGCTAACAGGTTCCAAGATACAGGGATGTTGTTCTCCCCATACGGTGCCTAGACAGGCAATCTGACCTTTGTTATTGATTCCAACAAAACTTTCCGGATGTAATCTCTCCACTAGATATTGGTCTGAATAAGGAGGAGCTATATCACCCAGATGAGGCACATTCAATAACTCAGCGATTGTTATGCATTGACCATTTTTCCATATTGCGGGTACACTATTAAAATCTCTGCAACAAATATGTTCTTTTTTAAATCCCAAAACCGTTGATGAGTCATTGATATCTGTTCCATAGAAATCGCTTATGGTTAGAAGCCCATTATCTACATCCCACAAATGTGTCATTTCAGTGACTCGGTCGTTAAAGTAATCGACTATGCTTTCTCTTATGAGCAAAACACCGCAATTGTTTACTTTTAAAACTTGTGGTGGTCTGGCTTCAGATGCTAAGTCAAGCACATGCAAATTTCCATCCCAAAAGAAAGTTTTATATCCAGATTTTACATATTTTTTTTGTTTCTCATTATATCTACCATAGCAAAAATAGCCTGCCAATTCACCTTTATTATTTATAGATAGGATTTGTATTTCAAATACGTGGTAACCTTGTGATTCGAAATTTGTGGCAAATTCAGACCCTTTGCCCATTTCCGATATAACGCCATTATCCCAAAGCAACGGCTCTTCACCACGCGAATGCATATAGGAGGTTCCTATCATTTGACCTAAATCATTAAAGGCGACGGGGGTTATATGATTATTTGTGTCATTAGAAGTTTTATATTTATCAAAAACATTACTAAAGTCTAATGGACGAATTCCTAGTGTTTTACTATAAATGAAGATATTAGGTTTTCCACTCCACTCACCGATCATCTGCCCATTGTTATTTGCCATACAAGAAGAGAAGAAAGAATACTTATCCGATTCGATAAAATAAATCCCACCTTTATAATCATAAATATAAATTGATGTTTTCTGATCTTTAAATGGTTCGTTTTTTCTATACAATCCGTAAACTTGCCCTTTGTTATTGATGCCTTTAACATCCCATTCGACAGTACAGTTTATAGGAACAGGTAAAGATTCTGTTCCCATCAAAGTCACTTTATAATCAGCTGCATATAAAACAATTGAAATATTAAATAATAAAAAAAAGATTAAATACAAAAATTTCATATAAATTTATCCTTTTGTGTTTTTTAGATTTTAAAACAAAAATGTTATTGAGTTTTCCTAAATAGTTATTAGTTAATTGGTAAAATTAATGTGTATTGTGGCGAAACAGTTATGCATTGTGATACCACTATGTTAGGCAATCAGTTATGTGTTGTCAACAAGACTGTACTTGCTCCAGGGCACAGGAAACTATAACGATTTTTTTGAAAACTAAAGCCTTCTAGAGATCATATCAATGGGCATGCTACTAGGAAAATGAATTGTTTCCTGCATCCAATCTTACAAGACATTAGCCATCCCTGTCAGAAAGCCTTTAGTATTATTTCTTCGGCAACTTGTTCGTTTGTCTAGGGACAATAAGGACACAAGGGACAAATGCTCAATTTGCCCCTTGTGTTCGCCTCATGCGCTTATTATAGCAGGGTTTACATCAAAAACATTGCTAGGTCTTCCGACTCCAATGATGTCACGTTCGCTTAAAATTTCATGCTCGATTAGAGCATCAAGGGCCGGACGCAGTTCAGCTTTTTTAAAACGACGGAATTTTCGCTGACAGTCTCGTTGTGTAAAGCTCGATAGCCTTTCTTGCTTTATCCAGCCGTAGACTGCTCGCACAATCTGCATGGTGGTTGTCTCATGCAGTAAATCGAAGGCGCGTAGAGCATGATTTGTTAATGCATGCCCTATCTTTATTGCTGCTGAAATGTCACTGTAGGATACCTTTTGTGTCCACGGCTTTCCCTTTGAATGGCGCATGATGTGTAAAAGCGCGGCGATGCGTGCAATGGCTCCTGGTAGCTTTCCGGCCCAATCTGTAATGTGGTTAAGATGACCGACCTCATCAGACATTAATGCTTCAACTGCTTTGGCATAATCTAGCCATTTTTGATAAGCCTTCGGCTCCAATTGCAAGACGTGCTGAGCTTTTTGCCCTTCTACAACAGCCTCTTCATGATTAAGGATATCCCAGAGAGTATTTTGAAACTTCTGAGACAGTTGTTGATTCATCGGAGGTTCATCAAACGTCCTGGCGCCTATATTTGAGTGGGGAATAACATATAAAAATCTGCCGAGCAACCCTCTTCCCCTAAATGTTTTATTCTTGCAAATTTCACGAATCACCTCTGGTTGTACTGTTAAGCCCATTGTGAGTATAGCTCTTTGCATAAACACTGGAGGGCGAGAGCCTCTTTCCACTCGTACAGGGCCGGCGGCGTGTGCTTGAAGAAACAGGTCGATATTGGCTCTTCCATCTGAATACAAGCCTCCCAAAATATCAAATATTCCACCCTCGTCGCTTATGATTGCCATGGCTTCATCATTGGCAGCCATAACGGTGCCTAGATGCTCGGGTGTGATATCGCTTGTCCAGATTTGTGGACAAGCTAGAATCTTAGGGGTTTCGCGCTCCAGTTTTTCAATTTCGCTTTGCCATTCTTGATATTGCTGATCGCCTTTTGCTTTGGCGGCTTTGGCGCGTAGCTCCTTTATTCGGACCTCCATCGTTTTGCATTGGCTGGCAGCTGATTTTATCAGGGGTTCGTGAAGTTGTTTTTGCTCCATCTCCCATTTTCTCAAAGGTTTGGTGATTTCTGCATACACTCGTGATTTTCTTGATGCAGGCGGCAGGATGACCAGGGACCATATATTGACAGGTTCGCTATAGTCTGGCTTGATTTGAATGCGATATTTTTTCTGCGCTGCGACAGCCACGACGGCTAGCGTGATCATAGCACTCAATTCAATGGGTGTTTCGGTAGAGCGTGATAGCTCGCGTACAAATTCTTCAATTGGCTCTGAGAATACATCTTTGGGCCAAGGTAGTAGTAGAACCCCCTCCAATGATAGAGGGGGGTTCCAGCCTTGAAAATTGGAGGGGTTTTCTTGCATCTGTTATGCCCTCCTGTTATTATCGGTATTATCAGGGTTTTTGGTTGATTCAGAGAGCCTAGCATTCATCTGGACGGCATATCCGGTTAGAGCTTTTTCCACTATCGGTTTTGCATCTTGTGGAATATAGTATTCACCAGGGCGGCACCTCCTGCCGTCCTGGTCGATTACTGTAGACCGCCGTGTGAGAATGAGTCCTTCAAACCCTTGCCGCCTCAGCTCAAAAATAATTTGTCTAGGATTGAGGGCACCTATTTTAGGGCCGAGGTCCTTGACTGAAACTGCTTTTTCAAGGAGTACAGCTATCGCGCGGTGTTGTCTTGGGCTTTTAATAGAGAAACTAGTCATTACTACCTCCCTTTGCGTTGGCATTGTTTTTTTCGACCCAACGGAAAAAGGCTGCCTCGTCAATTAAAACTCTTCTCCCAACACGCTTAATCACTTGCTTGAAGCCGTTTGTTTCTGCATGGAAAATCAGGTGTCTTAAACCACCTAGAGGGGGCCAAGGATGAGGCCAATCTGCTAAGGGATACAGCTTTGTGCTTGAAGGAGTATTTTCATTTTCGGACATATCAGACCTCATGATTATGTTTACGGCCTGCTTGTATCTGTCGGTACCGCGCCGTACAGGATTGCAAGCCTTTATCACGATCATGACAGAATGTTGTGGGAGTGCCACGGGACGATGGATGAGGTGTGAGACAAAATGCTAGAATTTAAGAGGCGACTTCTTATCTAACGTATTCATTGTCAATGACATGCAGCTAATTTCAACTTGGAATACTAAGGATTCTTTTTTCTATTTGTCGCATTCTCATTTTTCAAATGATTTAAGACTTCCTTGCTCATATACCGATGTGGAACTAATTGTCGAGTGCTTTTCGTTGCTAGACGCTCTGCAGGACATATACGGGTGCCTGGATGTAAGTGGGGCGAAACAAGGAAAGCCCCGGGGAGCACAGGCATAGCGCCTTCTGGGAGGATTTCTTTTGAAGCAATGTGAAGTGCGCGTTCCAACGCCTTTTTGGTTACATTACCGAAAAGGCAGTAGCTATGTTCACCAGCTCCCTTGCCTCTGAGACATATAAGAAGCTGGTGCAACCCCTTGGAAATTTTTGATTTGCAATTTTTAAATTGGAGAATGTGGCTAGCATCGGCTATTTGCTGAGTAGTAAGATTTCTTACATGTTCAACAGATACATTATTGCTACAACCATTTTGTGCGCACCGAATGAGAATCCAAAGTATACAGGCGATCTCTCCGGATTGATAGTCCGAAGGATTGTTAAGAAATTTTAAAAGAAAGTATTCGATAAAATCTGCAGCGGTAAAGCAGTCGATACCTGCACCTTGTTTCCAGCGACCATATTTTTTTGAAGAGGGCGACTCATATCCTAGAAGCTTAGCTTCCCAGTTGCCTAAAAATGCCAACTTCTCTTGTGGGCTCCAGGGAAGACCCTTAAATATATGACTTTCCAATTTCCTACGGTAACGGAAGCGGAGATTTTGGCGATGTTTTGATTTACGCCCTTTAGCAGACCTTATAACAGCTTCATATGCTAATGCAAGTGTCTGACCTGGTTGTGGGGCGAAATCAACCTGATAGAGGTTGCAGGGGTTTTCTGCTACATCATCAGTGGTTGAATTTTTTATCCATTCTTTAATTGATTGTTCATACAGTGGCGACGGGTCTTGAAGTAGATTTTTTTTAATAGGTTGTTTTCGCCATAATAGGCGCCTATTGTCAATAATTGCTGTACCAAAGAATTGGATGCATCCTCTTTTTCAAACCAGTCGATTTCCTTTGAGATTTCAGAAGCTAAAGGACAGTAAAGTAGTGTTTGCTGACGGTTTTCCTTGAGTTTTTGCTGATTTTGCTTGGGGAGGGTGGTATAAACACCCCATGGTATAAACCATCCATTCGTTTGGCGAGGAAGAAGTTGGCTTTTCAATATAATATCTTGGCCGATAATAGCACTTAACCAGGGTGTTGTTGCGCATATGTATTTAAGCTCAAGTGAAGGTGAAAAATATTGAAGTCCAATGTAGTGACTTTTTGTCATTTGTTTGATTACTTCTCTAGTCATCAAAGGGCGACCTAAGATAAATTTCTTTTCATAAAAATAAAATTGAACAAAGTTGAGGCATTTTGCAACCTCGTTAGAATGTTGATCGATGTCATTTAGTATTTGCCGCATTAGTTTTGCGAGCTGTTGATGTTTATTATTGGCCAAGGCTGCTCTCCATTTCGCATTGTTTGTCAAAAATTTTTCGGTTCATTTTTTCGATTATGTTTGATGTGTGCGTTTCAGATAAATGGGCGTACCTTTTAACCATGGCGAGTGTTTTGTGCCCTAGCACTTCCGCGATTTCTGCTAGGGAGGCACCATTCATTAGGAGATAACTCGCACAGGAATGCCGGTTATCATGCCATTTGTAACCTTTGATACCAGCTTTTTTAAGGGCTTGTTCCCAAGGAAAGCGCAAGTCCATAGGCTTGCAAGGGTCTTCTTTGGAGGGAAAGAGCAACCCTATGTCGAGAGTCTTATTAGACAAGTGTTTTTGAAGGAGCTCTAAGGCGAGTCCTTGAAGAGGGACGACACGTCTTTCGCCGTTTTTGGTTTCATGTAGAGTGATGCGCCCTCTGAAGGGGTCGATATTCTCCCAACGAAGATTCATTAGTTCACCTTGACGCATTCCTGTGGAGAGAGACAGAACGAATGCTAAGTAGAGGTAGGGATTACTGCTTTCTTGACAGGCGATAAGTAGAGAGCCTCTTTCCTTATCATCAAGAAACCTGACGCGCCCCCGAGGTTCTTTTGGCTTGGTGACCTTGCGCATTGGGGAATCTTCAATCCATCCCCACTCTCTTGTGGCAATTGTGAGCGCATGAGAGAGGGCGGCTAGATAACGCACTACTGTAGCGGGTGAGCGGGAAGTTCCCTTAAAGGTGATTCCCTTCAGGAGCTTATCTCGTTGCTCGCCGATGAGGGAAGGGGTTAAATCAGAGAGAAGGCAATGACCGATTTGCGTTTTCCACCACTTTAGCTGCGCGGTGCAGGCTGCTGCATTTTTAGGCTTCGTAGGAATAACATTTTCAATGTAGCGGTTGATTAACTCACCCAGAGTATGTTTTTTCGCTTCCGCGGTCTTAAAATGCCGCCCCTCACGCATTGCCGCTTCGGTTTGTTGTGCCCATAATTTTGCATCAGTCTTCCGCTCAAAGGTAGCAGTTGTTGTGGGGTGCCCTCTCAATCGGATTTGCACCCTATAATGCGTTTTGCCATCATCTGTCTTGCGTTCTTGTATATAAGCCATTTTTGTCTCCGTGTTAGTTATTGGTTAACAACGACGGATTGATAATCCTATGGGGACGCGTTCATATTCCCGCCCATACTGGTCTTTAAAAGCTATGCAATTCTTTAGGTTTTGCTTTTGGTGCACTAATGGCGTACTTAAAGAAAACTTAATGAAGTTTCTAGCTTTTCGAATCGCATCGAACAATTGGGGTTTTGTCCCTATTGTCCTATTTGTCCTTTAGATTGAAGCTTATCGTGGCAACGAGAGTTGTTGCCATTTTTTGTGAGCGAGTGCACCATCAGTGCACCATTGAAGAAAAATGGCAGCTAGGACTCTCGCCGCAACTGCCTAAATTTTAGAATCTCCGGATGCAGGATTCGAACCTGCGGCCAATGGATTAACAGTCCAATTCATGGTATAACTCTGAACGAAAAAGAGTAAACCAGAAGTGATTTTTCCTCGCAAGAAGATAGAGATTACATTCTGATGGATTCCGAAAGATCCCCTCAGTTTCCAGTCATTTGCGGAAAAAATGCGGAAAATTTTCGCTTAAAAGTTAAACCTCAGGCATCAAGTCCCTGGGAGACATCTGTAATGCGCGGGCCAACACCGCCCTATTCTGCAGTAAGGATCTCTTATTTAGAGATTTGGTTGGTAGCAGACTTTAATAAATCGTATGGCTCACAACCCAGGGATTTTGCAAAAACGAAAATATTTTCCAGAGATAGGTTACGCTCTCCTCGCTCTACGCTCCCTACATAGGTGCGATGAAGTCCGCTTCTGAAAGCGAGTTCCTCTTGAGAAATTCCAAGCTCCCGCCTCCTGTTGCGAATGCGCTCACCAAAGTTTAGCCGTATCAGCTCTCTATCTTTTTCGGACAAAACCGCTTCCATCGTGCCCCCTAAATATCTCTAAAGGGTACGTGCGTGCCTTATCTACGTCGACAGACTAAAAGTAGACAGATTTTAAGTAGCATTTTATGTGATTACCACGTATTCTATGACTTTTCTGCTGACAAACGTAGGAATTTGGGTAGAAGTCCATGGCTGCACAACCAGGATTGCCAACTTTTAAATATAAATTAACAGGAAATGTAGAAAAGGAGATTTTATGAAAGAAAAAATTGAATATCCATTTAGTGATGAAAACACGGTATATATTGATGCTCGACATGTTCGTATTTTAATGCGGCATGATGATCAGGGACGGGTGGAAGAGTTGATTGTAGTTAAGTTTATTCCAGGAGGGGGTAGACACTTCCCTATGGAGCTCTATAAGAAATACCCAGCGGATTTGGGGAATTGTATGGGAGGGTGGTTGTCCGACAAAGAAGGGTCTTTAGAGATGGCTATGCTGGAAATAGGTTACATAAATGGATTCGCTGATAAAAAGACACAAGAAACAGCGCTACTTGAATTAGCCAAAATCAAGGAGTGCTGGCAGGCTCGTTGTATATTGTATCAAATGGGGGTAGAGGGCATTGAAGGATCAGCAAGTCCCTCTGAAGATAGGTCAACTCCCCCCCTTTGAAGATGTTTTTCAAGGAAAAATGATTGACCCCCGATTCGTACATATTAAAGACTATCCCACTGAGTGGATGAAGACCGAGTACGTGGAGGATTAATTCAGGGAGCGAGGCAATGCACGGCATGGTAAGAATTATTTTACAAAACAGTTTTGTGCATATTGTACGGAGTTTTATAAGGAATTTCTATATGAATGAATGGTTGTTATTCGCAGTTTGGCTCGCTGTAGTGATAGTTATGGTTATTGGATTTTCACTCGGGTATCAAAAATTAAACTTGGTAAATAATCGTTTGTTAAAAATTGATTTGTCTACCTGTGCTCACAAACAGGTTAGTGAATCAAGCGGCAATAAGGCTATTGATGAAATAAACGAGCTGGAGAATCTTAAAGGGTATATTTCATCGTTAAAAGTTTCTAAATGGTTTATTGACAGCTGTTTAAAAAAGATTGAGGCAGAAATAGAAATTCAAGAATATTCTTGCTTTAAAGAGCTGGGAAAAGAGGTGTATAAAAACAAGAAAGAAAACATTTTATGAAAAACATTATAAAGTCTATGAATATTTGTAAAAAAGGATGATGCAATGATCAAAGAAAATTTTTTGCCATTTAATCGAGGTGGTTACTTCAATCTCAAATATGTAAAGTGCATATATATAGAACGAACGCATGAGACTTATATAGGGCCTGAACGAAATGGTGTTTTTGCACTGCCAGACCCCTCTGATTATATTCAGCATTATCAGATTGTGGCGATTATGGAAAACAACGATGAAATAGGCCCATCGAAAATGGCAGTGTCGGAAGAGTTCAACTCATATGCGCAGGCTGCAAGCGCTTTGGATGCTCTGATGAAGAAACATTGTTTATTAACTTGATGGTTCAGGGAAAGTTTATGATATACATACCATCGCCAGCCGTTATATGTGAAGCAGAAGAGGGGCGGTCTTACGGCAGCCCGTATTTCTACGAGTACAATGGCCAAATACTAAACCTGGCAGCGGCTAATGGGTTCTATGTTGATCACGTGCCACTGACATCATATTACTGGCCATCTGTCAGGATTGGCTCGTCCTCTTATCATCTATCCCCCTCAGTCTCCACAGAAGAGAGGGCAATGGAATTTTTAAGAAACCTAACTAAAAAAATGCAAGCAGCAAACAGTGCACATTAATATGACTATGATGGTGAGTTGATCATGGATATGGCAAATAAAAGCTTTGAAGAGAGTCAAAAGGAAAGAGATATGCAGCACCAAACGGAGAAAAAGCAAATGACGCGTTTTGTATTATATATAGTTTTTGGATTTATGTTGTTTTTTATTGGCATTTCCCTCGTTTCCCCTGTTTATGGTATCTGGGAACAACGGCTTAAAGGAGAGGCAGAGCTTGCCAGGGCAGAATCGAACCGTCAGATTCGTATCCTTGAAGCTAAAGCTGAACAAGAGGCATCAAGGGCGTTAGCAGATGCTGAGGTGATCCGTGCAGATGGTGTTGCACGGGCTAATAAAATCATAGGGGACTCTCTTCAGAATAACGAAGGCTATCTGCGTTATCTGTGGATACAGGGCCTACAGAGCAACCAAATGCAGGTTGTCTATGTCCCAACAGAAGCCAACTTGCCGATCATGGAGGCAACACGTATGGCTCACCAAACACCGTCTGCAAGGTAACGCATGAGCACCGATACTTTCTGTGTCATAATGGCTGCCCTATTGCTGTTGCGAGTATCTCTACATGGTCAAGAAATAGAAGGGTCAATTTTAGACACCTTGAAAAGTATTGACAGCAAGCTCGACCGGATTTTATCACCCAAGTACGACAAGAACTCCTCAGAAGAAGACAGCAAATAATGAGGGAGAGAGGGTGAATTTGGCAACTGCGGCGGCTGCCATGGGAAACATCCCTAGCGATGCCCCTACCATATCTGCTATAGTGTCTCCCGAAGCAGTCCTCGCAACGAAAAGCGCCTACTTTCAAGAATAAACTAGACGTTATCATGGTGATATTAATGAATGTGTCTAGTTTAAAATAGTTCCTTCAATTGATGTTTATTTAACTGTAGCCTACAATGATAGGCCGAACCATAGGAGAGTATTATGAATATATGTACCGCTATCAGCAATTGGTGGAATACCCCAAGTCTCAGTACCTCCGTAAACAATGCTAAGACCATCGCTGAACTCCATGAGATCTTAGAGCATGGAAAGAGTGAAGACAATCCAGAGCCGGCTAAATGCACTCTGTCTTTCTGGTGTCAAGAGTACGTTTCCGTAACAGGATATTCAGGCAGCATCCACTTATTACCTTTGATAGATAAAGTTCTTCAGATAGCTAAGTATACCCCTAATGGACTCTGTGAGTTCCCTGAAGAAGAAAGACCCCACGGGAAAATCGTTTGTAAGCTAATTACTAAGCTCCAAGATTCAACGAATAATAGATTTGAGAAGGCATACCTCGTAACTAAAGTCTTCTGGGGCATTGCATGGGCGTTTGGATCTCCATACACTGCGATAAAATATAGACGAACCTGTGATGATTGGTACATATCTGATGAAAAGGACATGTTCGAATTCTACACAAAAAAACAATATATAGAAAAATTTTCTAAACAACCTCCTGAAGAGGACGACAACTGTTATCCTGATCGATGGATGTCCCAAGAAACAGATAAAAAATAGGTTTATAATGTACTACAGTCAATTCAATACTAAAGTCCCGGTTACAGAGGATCTTTGGGCAGTTACTATGATCAAGCAGCAGGGGATTGCAAAAAACCATGCCATGCTGATTATTGAAGGAGTGAAAAATGAAAAGTTATTCACAAAAAAGGCTCACCTAACAGGTGTTGGTTCGTCTAACGATAAAAATATCTCCGAAAACGGCTCTAAATGTTCATATAGTCGTAAAGGGAGGGTAAAAACACAAAAAGTGATCGGCACATATGCGCATGGTGCAAAGACACCTACTTGGCAACGATTTCGAGATACAGTAGAAAAGATGTTACAGAAGATTAAAGAAGAAAAAAAATCATACAATTCCCTTGAAATTCCAAATGCAGTCCCTTTCAATTTTTTTGGAAACAAATCGATAATAGGCGGGGAATATAAGTACTTAGAGATAACACATCCCGAGTTGGAAGAACTTCAAAACAAAGACCCTATATCTTTTAGCTCAATATATAAATACTCGATGAATACAGGGCATAGGATGATGCATCGCGTTACATTTGGGACTCTACAATTAGTGACATTGCCTGCTTTCTTCATACCTTATTTTCTTTACGGTAGATTTGTAATTGGAGATCAAATATGTTGCTCAGATTCCTGGCAAGTGGATCGACTTGTAGATCTGGCCAAAGAACATATCAAAGAGAGGAGTTTGCCGGCTCATAATTGTTTCACGTGGGCACGTGAGAAGCTTCGGATTATAGACGTACACATGGAAGAAAAATTTTTCGACAGATTCATATCTGTTACCAGCCTATATACCGGCATCACTGTTAAGGAAGATGGCGAGGAACAGCAGCTGAATATTGCATAAATGCCATACTCTAGCCCCTGGTGCAACACTGGGGGCTGAATGTTTCATAAGCTACCGAGCTTGTCATAGTGGCTCCCGCGAAGGCATCTATGGTTTATCTAGAACTGTCACCATCTCCCGATTCAGCGCTTGCATTTCTCTCAGTAGGGCGTGCTCCTGCTTGCGCTCTGCCTTGGCTATCAGGGGTAGAGCATCCGTGAGTTTCCCTCCGATAGAAGACTCCGCCATGCATTTTACAGCGCCCATTTTTCATGCCCGGTTGCTCACACGGCGCACCGCCCTTTGTTCGGCACTTAGCCCCGCAAAGCTTCACACCCTTAATCGGCATAGGTCATTTCCTCCTCTATAGACCATTGGAATAACTCAGCCAGGAATTGCCACACTTAAATTTCTCATTTCTTGTTGTTCCTGCATAGCGCTCTTTGTATAAAGTCCATGATTTTCTATATATCGGAGATACTTCTTGGGTAGAACAAACGCTATTAAGATTCGCCAATACTTTGAGGGGAACAATTCTCCAGAGCTAGGTGAATTTTGTGATTTCTGCAATTATCGAGCAGCAGTCCGAAAGCATCTCAAGGACCAAGAATAATTTATCGCTTCCAGAATTTATTGAGAAGGCTATTTGAGCTGCTAAGTAACAGAGTAAAGAAAATATTTACTTTTGCGGATCAAGGTCATTGCTTCTCGATGCAAAGCCAAGGCCTCTTTAGTGCAACCCCCATGGCGTAATGCAGCTTGGTGCGAACGTTTTTTTCCCGCTTTGGTTTTTGGGCCTTTAGAGGTTCCACCATGCATGTGGCACGTATTTCTTCCACGGATAGCCCATTTGAGGCACCGTTGATGCGATCGTTTACTTTTTGCCGAACATTGTGCCACAATGATCCAAGGGGTTCAATTCTCGTTTTTTTCTAGGTTCCCCTCCCTTGCGGTTGTAGAGGAAAGATTTTGAGCAACGATTGCTTGGCCTTCGTTATGAACATGAATAACTTGAACAGTTTGCTGTCCTCCAGATCGATGTTTCACAACAGTCTGCATTGTTTGATTGGCTGTATTTAACAATTTGTGAGCTAGGGTAAAAAGCTTCTCTACATGATAAAATCCTTGATTCGGAAGATTAGCAAGCCGAAGGCATTTCATTCCCGAGTCATTAAGGGCCAAAAATTGACCAAGAAGTAACGCTTCAATTTCATTTCTTGGTCGTAAGGCAGTAAGTAAAGCAGACGCCTCATTCAAACGATGCTCTTCTCTTTCGGCTGAGAGGCCACGAGCCGTTTTTTTTAGAATTCTTTCCGCAATCACAGGATCGGACGCTCCGGAAGTCTTTTTTAAAGTTCTTTTGAGGTTCTCAGTATCGATTTTACTACCATCTGACAATTGGATTGAATCGAATTCAGTTTCTCCTGTCTTTTCGTTCAGCTTATATTTCCATTCAAGAAAGGGTTCAAACTCAGGTTCGGAACTGTGCTTTACATTTACAACCTGTTGCTTTTCTTGCACCTGACTCATAAAACCTCTCTTACATTGTAGTGTATAGTTTATTTAAGGAATTTGCAATACCGCTAGAAACCCAATTTCGTATGCTTCCTCCAGTTTTTAAATAGTCTCCAGGGCTTTTTTCCTCTGGAACTGGCCAAGGTTCAAGGTTTGAATAGGACTTTTGCCAATAGCAATATTCCATTTTTCCGGCTTCATCGAAATCCAAGGCAAAAAGGGTCAGCTTTCTCTCGAGTAACCATTGGTGTAGGAGAGAATTGGGTCTTTTTTGAGCACCTCCAAGGGCGACGCAGTTGCAGAGATCACCAGCTTCTTGAATCACAAGCATAGCATCAAATTCGGCTTCTACGATGACGGTTGCCTCAATTGAAGGGCGGCCAAAAATCGGAAGAATATTCGAGCTACCAGGCACTTCGTAGTATTTCCCATAGGGATCATTTTCTTTCCAATCCGATTTTCGAATTTTAATTTTTTGAAGAGCATCCCCATCAAAAAGTGGAATCACAATCCCTATAGGCAGGCATACCCATTTTCGGCCCTTGTCCTCATCAAGCCCCCATTCAGAGCGTCCATGAAATATTTTTACAGGATTCCATCCCAGTTGGTTTTTCTTGATCGAATCGATGGATAATCCTCTTTGTATCAACAGTTCCATAGCTGCATGATCGATTTGAAGGCGCTGAAAGGAGGACTCTGTAAATGCCCTTGCCTTGTCTTCCCAGCTTCGCGATGGAAAGCGAATAGGTTCAGTCCGAATGACGTCCGTTTTTGATAGGAACGAATTTGCAATTCTACCGGATTTTACTTTGATACACGCAGCATGAAAAGATAAATCTTGAAAATCTCTGCAAAATTGAATGGCATCTCCCTTTGCATTACATTGGCGGCACCAATAGCGGTTCAACTCAGGCCAAAACATGAATCGATCGCATCCACCACAGTGGGGGCATGGGCAGTGATACTCTCCTCCTCGGCTGGCCGATGTTTTACGAGGCTCCAGCCCCATTTCTTGCGCTAAGTCCAGTAAATTCACGTCTTTTTCCAATGCAAAGAGTCAAAGAGGTCATTGTTGTCAGGGCGAAAATGCAAATCGCCGAAGAATTCCGCACCAAGTTTTTTTGCAGGCGATGATTTTCTTGCGCGAATTTTATTTTTGCCATGACTACCTTGACTGCTACGACCATTCCCAGATTTCCATGTTTTGCTTATAGAATTTCTGAAATGAGAGTCGGCATTCCCCAAGAGGCGGGAACATGTAGATAAACGACCTCGTTGGACTCTCTTCTCGAGGAGTCCGTTTTGCCTTCATTCCAGGAATGATCGCCCTTAGCCTTTTACCGACTTGTTCTTTTCTGAGAATAATCTGCTTCTCTCGCTCGCACCATGTTTTGTAGTTATCGTAAAAGTGATCTATTTTGAGATCTTTCAAATCAGCGGAAGGCCCGATGTTGGCATGGTCCCAGCATCCTTCTTTGAGGGAGGCGTAAATGAACCTATCGATGCTTGAAGCGCTTTCGAGCTTCATATCAAATCCTGCATAATTCTCCGGCATCACTTTTGGATCGAACTTGGTCAAATCTTCATGGAGCAGGTCGTACATGAGAGCTTCGTACCCTCCGTTTTCGAGCTGTTTTCGAACCTGGTCGAAATATTCAAAATCTTCTTTTCGTTCTGCAGATACGTCAAGGACAAAGAACCTGCGATCATCGGGATCTAGATGAACAGCCCAATCTTCATTGCTACTGATGATCAGGTGCTTAAAGTTGTCGATCCAATAGCCGTCCTTTCCTTTGGCCTCAATGAAAAGTCTTGGTTCTGTAATCAGGGATTTAAGGGCTCCGACTTCTTTTTTATGTCCGCCCCAGATTGCTTCGTCGGCAAGAATCAAAATTGCGTGTTTCAAGTGCGAATTGAACCTTCCAAGGATTTGATCGAGGTTTGCCAGCGGAGCATAATGAGAGCCGAGCAGTTTGCCGATTGCTTCGACGAATGTGCCCTTGCCGGTTCCTTGTTTTCCTCTAAGGACGAGCGCTGTGGCAATAATCCAAGGCTTTTGAATTAAATGTGCAAGCCATTTTCTGACGTAGGTGTAGTGAGGTTCTTTCCCTGAGCAGATGATGGTTTTCACGTGATCCCAGAAAAGAGAGCAATCGCCTTTCACAGGTTTGATAGCAAACCCTTTCCAAATGTTGAAATTTCCATCATAATGACCGGCGATTTTGGGGTTGAAGACGATGTTTTGAAATGTGCGCCGATGGGGGCTTTTCAGCCATACACGGGCTTTTGTTATAGATTTCATTGCTTTTTCGTTTGAAAGTTCAGGAATAACCTGATTTTCATAGAGGATCAAGAGAGACGTTTTGGAGTCCAAGACAAATTCTGCGTCACCTTTCTCGATCAAAATATACGTGCTCGACGTATGCACAATTGCAAGCGTACGATTTAATTCATTCACAATGGCGGCCTCGATAGCCTCTTTTTGCTGTTCAGAAAAAACGGCATCCCTTTTACTTGCAGACCTAGACTTTGAGGTTTTCTGTCCAGCAACTGAAGCTTTCAGTTCAGCAGCACGTTTTTTTGATTTTTCCTCAGCTGTATTTGCATTTGTGGAAAGGGCATTTTCTGGTACACTGGCGTCATGCATAAGAGATTTTTCCTTTGATGGATCGCTTTCATTGAACGTGAGGGGCGATCCATCTTCGTTTTTGGTTATTTGCTGCCTTTTTCTTTGAGTAGATGGAAGAGAGTCTTGGGCAGAACAAGTCTGCGGCGGCCTATTTTCAAAAAAGCGTCTCTTAGTCCATTTTTTTCGCTTTCGAATGCCATTTTTCTGAGTGCGCCTAAGCTTGGGTATTCAAAGCTTCTATGAAAGCCCTTGAATGTAGTTGGTATGTCTGGAATTTGGTTCTGGTTCATAACGAATCCTCTCAAATTGGAGTTTTTCTATTCGTTTTTCATTGAACCAAAGATATTTAATTCTGTATTCGGCGTAAAAAATTACAGGCTTTTTTTGGGGATGTTGTATGAGGAGAAAATGAAAAGAGGTGTAATTACATTACAGGTCAATTCTTACAGGTCTTTTTTCCAGAACCTCTCTTTTTTTCTTTTTTGAGCCTAGGATCGAGCTTCTTCTCTCGAATGATTTGATCCCACCGATCTCTTTTTAGCTGAAGTTGAGGTGGGCAATGACATATATAATGTTCAAAAACTTCATCATGTTTTGCCAATGGACAGTCTTTCCAACATTTGATAGCTAAATCAATAACAAAATTACCCTTGAGAGTCCCTGGCGGCGCGCATCCAGGGGGGGGGTCCGTTTTCCTTTCAAGATTTCCAATCTTATATAGATGGGCATGGATATGATTTTTTAAAGCACTGAGGTATTGCTCAAAATCCCTGCGACGAATTTCATACTCGCACGACACAAATGCATCCATATGGTGGTTCGAAGTATTTTGTTGTAGAAAAGCCGCTTTAGCATACCATAAAGCTTCTCTTTCGCACCGCTCGAAAGCCGATTCCCATATTTTCTGATCTATCTTTCTCTTACGCTTAGCAGGACACTGCAAAGGCGGAAGACAGTTTGGGGCGTTAAGACATTGTTCAAAAAATCGAAACCTTTCTAAACAAAAAAATGGGTCTGTTTCAGCACGGATGAGCATATTCCGCCGCTTCTTATCATTGTTGCATCCGGGTATTCCAAATTTTCGTTCCAATATTTCCGCATGGGGCGAAAACAGTGATAAAATTGGTTCTACAGGTGTTTTAAATGGCTTTTGAATATCATTCAGATTTTGCTGTTTTATTCCTGCGGAAATCACGTATACCTTATCTTTCTTCCTGTCATTTTTCTTGAGCTTAACCACCTTGATCGCTTGATCTTTAGTGGAACAAAAATGCTTTCCGAGAAATGGACATGAATTTATTTGAGATTGAACTGCGCGAAAGAGAAAAGGAGCTTCTACAATACAACGAAAAAATGGGGAAGAGTAACGAAACTGACACATTTTGGAAAGTGCACGGGGATAAAGAGGAGAAAATTCCATCGCATTGGGTGCCGTAACGATCCTTCTAATGCGGAGCAGTTGCTTGCACTGATCAAAACGATGACGATGATACTGCCAGAGCTTTCTCCAGTTATATTCAAGAATCTTTGAAGCCATGGTGATATATTTTTGCCGCCATTTTGAATATTCGTGTTCAAAACTACTAAAATAATCTTTTGTAAGAGAGTGCTCTTTTAAAATAGCTATAAGATCTATCATCAACTTAAAAAACGTTTCATTATGCACACTGCGCAAGATGCGATCGCATGTTTCATTAAATGCTTGGCGGAAGCCTGAAATGTTGTCCGGTAAATAAATAGTCATGAGCTATCTCTTACATGCCCCATAAGGCTGTTATTGGTCTTTTGTAAAATGCGTGAAATGTGTTCTTTGCTGAAGTGGGCGTACCTTCTCGTCATCGTTGGTGAGCGGTGTCCCAAGATTTCCATGAGTTCGCCTTGGGTGGCTCCATTCATAGCGAGATGGGATGCGCATGTGTGTCTCAGGTCGTGATACTTAAAATTTTCTATTCCCACCATCTTCAGAGCGTTTTGAAAGGCTTTCCGAATCATTGAGGGTGGATGTCTCCTTGAAGGGTCTTTTGAGGGGAAAAGGAATGCATCAGGATGCTTTGAATAGTCCAAGTGTTTTAGGTAGGTAGCAAGTTGATCTGGCAGTGGAACAGCGCGGCTGTCGCCGTTTTTAGTCTTTTCCAAGGTCACAAAACCATTCTCAAAGTCAATGTGCTTCCATTGAAGATTGGCTGTCTCTCCAAAACGAAGTCCCATTGAAGCGGCAATGAGCACCATTCCATACAAGTTGGTATTTTTATTTTGCTTGCAACACTCAAGGAGGCTGTGCAGTTCTTCCCGGCTAAGAAAACGAGTTCGGCCTCCACTTTCTTTAAGTTTCGATACTCGCTGAAAAGGATTTTCATTGATCCATTGCCATTCCTGGCAAGCAAGTGCGAAAGCCCTGCCCAGGCTAGAAAAATATCTGTTGACAGTGGCGCTGGAGCGATTTTTCTTTCGAAATGTGACCTCGTTTAATAGATCCTCCTTAACTTCTGTGAGTAATGCTGGGGTGATTTCAATCAACGTTTTGTTCCCGTAATTCTCTTTCCACCACTTGAGATGGGAGGATTGATCCCTAAGCCTGCTTGGAAATTTACTGAGATAAAGGCGAATATACTGTTCTATCAAATCGGAGATAGTATACTTGCGTGCCTTATTGTCAGGGACACGTTTCCCGTCGAGGATCGAACTTTCGACTTTGCGCACCCAGTTTTTGGCTTGAGTAAGCGTAGGAAAAGATTCTCTGAGGGGTTTTGCGTTTTTCCGGCGAACCTCAGCATGATAGGTGACGCTTCCATCTTTCTTCTGATATTTGCGAATACATCTGATGTTGTCCGAACTTTTCATAGCCTTACCGCGCTAAAATGAAAAGTTTACAACACATGGGAATAATGGACAACAGGATACATAATCCATTGCTCCAAATTGTTCTGGATTGTTCCAGTAGGCTATTTTGCATGTCTATTTTGGCAAATTTACGCAATTTTTCCGCATTTGAGAAAAAAATTGACGTTGTTTTGAGCCTAAAATGGGTAAGCCTAGAAATGTTTGATTCTGGTTGATTCCAGTGATTTGCGGAAAAAATGCGGAAAACCCGCGTTTGGATGAAAGGACACATGAAAGCCTCTGGTTAGTTATCTACTGAACCAGAGTTACTTATGAAATGGAGTGGGAATCTCCGGATGCAGGATTCGAACCTGCGGCCAATGGATTAACAGTCCACTGCTCTACCGCTGAGCTAATCCGGAATAGCAGCCACACGGTACCATATAGCAAGATTTTCCCTCAACAACAACGAGGAGTTTGGAATAAAGAGTAATCGGTCACGGGGGTATGGCGCAGCTTAAGTCGCTGATTCTGAGGAGCATATATGAATCAAAAAGCGCAGCAAATAGCAA
>Ga0206859_1066_pt1 | contig 22009 bp, 16 predicted proteins | sample Alteio_BWOrgCont_47_FD_152882 | JGI IMG/M metagenome (GOLD analysis project Ga0206859, IMG submission 152882) | Enriched cells from forest soil in Barre Woods Harvard Forest LTER site, Petersham, Massachusetts, United States -... | ecosystem: Environmental > Terrestrial > Soil > Temperate forest >... | reverse complement strand
GGATGAAACCACACATTCCTAATGGTTGTTTTTACTCCTTGCTCAGTATAACCACTCCCCTTTATCATTTTTTATATGCTTTATGGATGTGGGGACGATTATGCGCTATTGGATAGCGGGTTGGGCGAGAAGCTGGAGGCTTTTGGCCCTGTTGTTTTGAGGCGTCCTTGTGCACAGGCGCTATGGCGGCGCCAGCTGTCGGAAGATGCATGGACGAATGCCCATGGGTCTTTTACCCGGGAAGGGGAGTTGCGCTGGTCTTCGCAGAAAAAGCTTCCAGAACATTGGGAGATCTCTACGGTATCTTTCCGCTTTAAGATCCTTCTCACCGACTTTGGCCATTTAGGCATCTTTCCTGAGCAGCGTCCTTTTTGGTCTTGGATCAGTGGCGCAATAGGCGCCGCGAAAAAAATGGCGCCCAGCGCCCCTGTGCGCCTGCTCAACCTCTTTGCTTATTCGGGCGGCGTCACCCTCGCTGGCGCGCGCGCCGGTGCCGAAGTATGCCATGTCGATGCCTCTAAAGGGATGGTCGCCTGGGCCCGAGAAAATGCTGCGCTCAATAAGCTAGAAGGAGCTCCTATACGCTGGATTGTCGATGATGCGACGAAATTTTTAAAAAGAGAAGTGCGCCGCCAGACCCGCTATGATGCTATCGTCCTCGATCCTCCTTCCTTTGGACGAGGTGCTAACGGCGAGATATTCAAAATTGAAAGAGATCTGCTCCCCTTGCTCGACCTATGCCGAGACCTTCTCTCTCCCCGCCCTCTTTTTTTTCTTCTCTCTTGCCACACTCCAGGACTCACACCCATAACCATGGGCCACCTTATCAAAGAGACCATGGGCGGCCTATCTGGAGCCATCGACTGTGGAGAAATGACGCTGACAGGGGCAGAGGGTATACGTCCATTGCCTTCAGGTAGCTATGCAAGGTGGTATGATGGACGTTAACTGTTTTGTGGATAAGGAGCTCTCTTCGCCCCACAATCCCTTGATAAAAGAGGTAATGCGTCTTAAAGAGCGGCGTCAGCGCGACAGAACCAATCGTTTTCTCATCGAAGGGTACCGCGAAGTTAGTCGAGCTATAAGTAGCTCTCATCCCATTGAAGAACTGCTTATCTGTCCAGAGCTTTTTTTAGGATCGCAGGAAGCTGCGCTGATATGTGCCGCCTCTGCAGCAGCAGCTTATATCGTTCGCTGTACTCCCTCTATTTTTGCAAAAATCTCCTACCGCGACCGCCCCGACGGGATACTCGCCATAGCCCCCCAACAACATCGCTTTCTTTCAGACCTTTTGCCTCTGCTCCGCGGAAAAAAAGAGCCTCCCTTTCTCCTCGTTGCCGAGGCAATAGAGAAGCCTGGTAATTTGGGCACTATTCTGCGCTCGGCAGATGCTGCCGGTGTCGATGCCCTCATTCTCTGCGATCGCTGTACCGACCTTCATAACCCCAATGTGGTGCGTGCCAGTGTCGGCACTCTTTTCACGGTTCCTGTTATCGAAGCGACAAGTTCTCAACTACTTGCGTGGTGCCAAGAAAACAAGATCTCCATCTTTGCCGCCACACCTGCAGCCGAGCAGCTCTACACAGATGTTTCCTTGATAGCTCCTCTACTCATTGCCGTAGGAACAGAACAGCTGGGCCTTTCTTCCATATGGTTAAAAAATGCTGACATTGCTGTGAAGATTCCCATGTGCGGTGTTGCCGACTCTCTCAATGTTGCCACAGCTACAACTTTACTACTTTATGAAGTGATGCGCCAGCGCCGTAGGCATTGAAAATGGATACCCCTTTTGCCATTTTATACGAGGATAACCACCTATTAGCTATTGACAAACCTGCGGGTATGCTAACACAAAAGGGTGCTACAGAAGAGCTCAGTGTTACGGAGCATGCGAAAGCATATGTCAAGAAAAGATATGGGAAAAAAGGAGAGGTCTTTTTGCATGCGCTGCACCGCTTAGACCGCTGCACCAGTGGTATTGTCTTATTTGCCCGCACAAGCAGGGCTCTTGGACGACTTAACCTATCATGGCAGCAGCATGTGAAAAAAACTTACTGGGCATGTGTATCAGGGAGTGTCAACCCGCAGAGGGGGGTATTGCACCATTACCTCATCCATGGCAGTCATAAAGCCTTTATAGGTACAGTTGGCGACAAGGCCGCTAAGTTATCCACGCTCTATTACGGCACTTTAGCCAGCAATAGTAAGGAAAGCCTGCTCTCCATTGATTTGAAGACAGGACGTTATCATCAGATACGCGCTCAGCTGGCGGCTATAGGGCATCCCATCTTGGGCGACAGCAAATATGGCAGCAGAGTTCCCTGTTATTACCTTGGAGCTATAGCATTGCATCAGGTGCGTTTGCAGCTGCTCCACCCCGTAACAGAAGAGGCTCTTTGTCTCACAGCGCCCTGTCCTGATTTATGGCCCCTATTCCCCATTTGAGTATCGCTCTTCTTCAATAACGTGCCCGTGTGCGTGCCCGTGCCTGTGCCCGAATTGGTTGATACTTGAGCCATCTTGGTTAACATAGAAACTATACGTAGCAATATAGTCTTTCTTGGAAGTCTCTGGAATCGCCTTTAACTGTCTCACAGGCAATTTTTTCGCTTTATTTCTCGGGAATAGCAGGAAGTATGCCCTTCGAAATAAATCGAAAAATTTGCTCTGTGATACATTCAAATGCGATTTCAGAGACTTCCAAGAAAGACTATAATTGTCGCCCATTTGAATATCGCTCTTCTTCAATAAGTTGAAGATGGCGGCAAATATCGAAAATTCCTGCGCACTCCGTAGCGGAACGTTTCGCCATGCGATAAAACCTACATTTTTCACTGCTTGAGTATTCTCCTGCACCTTCAGCTATATTGAGAGGCACCGAAGAACTTGCACGCTGGAGCTGATCTGATGAAAACCTCTAGGGATTTAGACTTGTGGGTAACGATCAGGTTCCTAAGCATGATAATGCAGTGGATAGATAGCGCTATATTTCTTGTGAAGATAGGCAATATAGAAGCCTGCTGAGCACGGCTGCTTTGTTGCTAGCTCTATGAGGCTGTGGCTGGCGAATTGTCTTCCATAGCGAAAGATATGCTGATGAAGCCAGTCGCGAATAAAATTACATTCACCTTTAGCAAGGCGCTCGGCCCAGTTGAGATGGTGATTTGTAAAGGCCTTAAATAACTGCCCTGCATACATATTCCCCAAAGCATATGTGGGGAAATAGCCAAAAGCGCCCATAGACCAATGAATATCTTGTAAGCATCCTTGGGCATCATTAACAGGCGTTATGCCGAGGAGCTCCTGCATGAGGCTATTCCACATGTCTGGTACCTCGCTCACTTTTATACTTCCTTCGATTAACTGGCGCTCTATAGTAAAGCGCAGCAAGATGTGCAGGGGGTATGTGACCTCATCAGCTTCGACGCGGATAAAAGAAGGCTCCACTTTGTTGATAGCTCGGTAAAAGGCCTCCAAAGAGATGTTATTGAACTCTGGAAAGTAATCTTGAAGCAGAGGGAAAAAATACTCCCAAAATGGCCTGCTAAGGCCGATATATGTCTCCCACCAGCGCGATTGCGACTCATGAATTCCCAAAGAGACGCTAGAACCCAGGGGCGTTCCCCATCCTTCGAGGGGCAGACCCATCTCGTAGAGGCTATGACCTCCCTCGTGCAGCGTTGCCGATAGACAATTCATCAGTCCGTGTTTGCCAATGCGTGTAGTCACCCTACTGTCTGTTGGGTGCATTGACGTAGAAAAGGGATGGGTGGAAAGATCTAGCCTGCCTTTTGAAAAGTCATAGCCAATAGTTTCGAGTAGCAAATGGCTAAAAGACAGCAGCTTCTTTTCCAAGAAAGAATTGTGTAGGAAGGAGTCGTCGACGGGGGCAGTGGCTCTGATAGCTTTCACTAGGCTTTGAATAGCGCTGCCCATTTCGTCAAACAAGAGCATAAGCTCTTTTGTTGTCATTTCAGGTTCAAATTCATCGACTAGGGCATCATAAGGATGATCCTTGTATCCAATCAGATCGGCTTTACGGCGGCAATAGTCTACAATCCTCTCGAGAATGGGAGCAAAGAGAGTGAAATCGCTTTTTTTTCTGGCAATGCGCCATATATTTATCGCCTGTGAAGAGAGCTGAGATAGCTCCTCGACAAAACGAATAGGCAAGGCTTTATCGCGCAAATAATCATGCCGCCACCAATAAAGGGCGCGGCGCTGTTGTTCGTGGAGCCCTGAAGCTATAATAGAGCCGGTTTCTAGGTCGATAAGTGAGCAGAGAGCCTCTTTGAACGGGCGTCCTGTCTTTTCTTTGTGGATAACCCCTGCGAGAACCTTGTGCTGTATGGCGCGCGCTTCTATAGCGCCAGGTGGCATATAGGTCTCTTGATCCCATTCTAATAGCTGGCTGACGCTAGTGAGCGCACGTGTATGTTGAGACAGGCCAACAAGTTTGGCGTAGGTTCGCTGTGCTGTTAATGCCTCCATAAAGACTCCTTGCTCAGTATTTTGAGCATATCGCAACGTGGCGTATCGAGCAAATGATCAATCTGTTCAAAAATCATTGAACATGCTGTTCTTCAAACTAGCCTTGTGAATCAACTGAGCAGGTTTTACAACTCCTCAACGGCAACGTACAATTCAATTATCTCACTCCTTTTAGTAGTATCTTCAGGCATGCTGCACTTTAGAAATCGTACGCTGACGGTGAGTCATTTTGAGTTTAGCTGGTGTGTGAGATTTTCTTCGTCTTTTTTCGAGAACGATGTCATAACCTAAGGCTTCCACAATATTCGAGAATGATCTGAATGTAAGATTATCCTTCTTGCCCGTTCGTAAGTCTTGAATAAGTGAAGGAGAGACTCCAGCTTCTTTCGCAAGTTTTCTAATTGAAATGTGATCTTCCTCCATGACTGCCAAAAGAAGCTCAGAAAGAATAAATTCCCGATATCGTTTGTGAAGACGGGTTTTAATTACGCAAGAGGTCTATTCACTCGACTTCGCAACTTTTCTGAGCTCACCTTCCGAGAGAAGCCTCTCGAGGTGGGCAGCAGTGACGGGGCCTATGGTGCGCAGCGCAAGATGAGGTGGGGGACACCCAAAAGTATGAAAGAAAGAATCGACTCCAGAAGGGCTTGTGAAGAAAATAGCATCAAAGGATGTGAGATCGGGAAGGGGGTCGGGAATAATAGGGCAGGTGTCGTACAGGGTGCAGTCATGATAGCGGATACCATTTTTGTGGAAAAAATTGGGAAGGACGGCTCGAGTGTGTGCGGCGCGTGGCCAAAAAAAATAAATATTAGGCTTTGCCTCTTTTATCTCGTTAGAGAGCAAGGTGACAACGCCCTCACCCGTCTCTTCAGCTGCTACCTGCGCAGCTGGTAGGCCATGTCGCAACACTTCTTCAGCTGTCTTTGTTCCTATGGCAATGACGGTAAGGTGGTTACATGCTTGAATAGCAAATCCAAAATAGCTGAGATAGGAGCAAAAAATACTTACAGCCGTTTTACTGGTGAAAAGCAAATGGGTGTAGCGCGGTAGTAGAGCAAATAGCTCTCTATTCAAAGTGGAAGGGTCGCGGGCAAGGGGTGCGATGAGAGGACAGTGAATCCACTGTTCTTTGTTGGTTGTGGCCTTGTTCAAAGTTTCGGTCAACATGCAAATCGGCTGTGAGAAGCCATCTATAGCTTTGACATCAAACAAAGCCCTTGTCTCTGGGCGGGGAGTTGGCAATTGCAAGCCAGTGTAAAGGATCCGATAAAGTATGTCACTCATGAAGTGCCTTGACACCCTCTAAGTCGTGTAGGAATTCGTCGATCAAAGAGCTGGTGACATGTTGCATGGCGATGATATGTGATAATTTGCCAAAAAATCTATCCATGACATCAGGTAAGGACCATTTGCTACGGATAAAGGTATTGGGACAGCGAAAATAGACGATATTGGAATAGGGATTACGCCAACAGGGGTAGCCGCGCTCCTGCAGTTTATCTTGCAAATATTGTGCATTTTCTAAAATAGCTTGCACCTCCCTGCGCCATTCTTCTGGCGGCTTCGTATGAACGATCCACCATAGAATTAGTGTGTTGAGTGAGCTACGCGAACAGGGGATGATCAAGTTATCGGAAGCGAGGTATTCGACATAATCGGTTCGTATCTGCTTTGCATGGTGCTTTTGCATTAAAAAAATGCCTACAGGAATGGGCGAGCCAAGAAATTTATGGCCAGAGACAGTGATAGAATCGTAGGGTAGCTTGTCAAAGAATATATGGGGAATACTCTCCCCTTCGATATAGGGAAGGTAGCCGCCAAATAGCGCTGCATCGAGGTGGCAATAATGAGCGGGCAAGTCACTAGTAGCTAACAGATGCAAGATGGCTTTGCGATTGTCAATGGCTCCTTTAAATGTCGTGCCGATATTGATGTTTACCAGGGCGGGTCGGCAGGTATCGAGCTTGTTCAGTAGGTCGACAAGATCCATCTCCCCTGAGGGCAAACAGCTGATCACCCGCCATTCTACATCGATGAGAGAGAGAACATTTTTGACGGAATAGTGGGATTCTTCAGAGAAATAGGCTATGGGTTCGCCGATGTGGCGCAATACATTGCGCCCCATAAGCAGTCCCTGTTCTATTCCTTGAGTGCTTCCTGAGGTGATGTATCCCCAGTAGCCATCAGGGGGAAAGTGGTAGAGAGAGGCGAAGTGAGCCAGCACCTCCCGCTCAAATAGGTGGGTGTTTAGCTGGTAAGGGGAGCTATCTTCGGGGCGGCCTACATCATTGAGATGTAGGTCGCATAGTCCGGATGTTACCCACCAAGAGAAGAAGTCGTGGAGTTGGAAATCTAAGTTGGCAGGGTAGCCTGCACAGTGCTGAGCATGCTCATGGATCGCTCGGGCAAAAGCATGTAGCTCTTCTAGAGACTTAGCAGTAGCGATGGGATACATAATCACCTCTAAGAGTTTGTTGTTGCGTTGATCCCATGTCTTTCTATTTATCGGGATTTACCTTAGATATGGAAAAATCAAAGAACTCCCGCTGTTGATAGCCCGCTAGCAGATGTTCCAGCTGTTGTTTACCCTGTTCTTTCGAGAGTTTGTCCGCCATCAGCTGGTGGTAGATTTCTCGCCGTTTCTCTATAATCTCTTGTACCAATAAAGAGTCATGGAGCAAAGCATAGAGGACATAAGGAGAGGCGAGATATAGGCGTATTTTTGCCTGCTGATTTACCGTGATGAAATCTAAAAGAGATAAGTAACCCTCTTCGGATCGGTACTCCTCTTCCTCTTTTTTTTCTATAGACTCTACACCTTCTTCTCCTCCTTTTGGCATAGTAAGAGCTTTTTCTATGCCCTTTGAAATAGGCTTTCCGTGTAAAATTTTATAAAAAATCTCGTTGAGCTGTTCCTCTCCCAAGTCGATATTTGCAAGATCGCGTGCCCGCTTAATCTTGCTTTTCTCACCTTCATGCTCTATCTGTGTGGCTAAGCGGCTGAGTAGCTCATCTAAAAAATTGGGGCGTTGTTGCTTTGCTTTGCGAAAAAACTCTTGGCGGCTATAGAGGGCTGTGATGAGCTGTTTGAGAAAAAAAGATTCTTGGGCATATTTTATGGGCTGATTTATCCGCGCTTGAGGATCTACGAGCAAGGCAATGCTGAGGCGGCGCGAGACACCCTTAGCAGGGCCGTTGTGCCCATTTGTTTTCGCACTGCTTGCTGGGACATTATTGCTCTCATAACGGTGCTTTGCCTCGTTATTGAAAAAGCTAAGCTCTCTTTGCTGTGTGTAGTAAATAAAATGTGTGCGAATGGCTTCAGCATCGCGCAGTTGTTGAAGGCGGGCATAGCTCATCGCTATGAGAACCATTAGCATGGCCATGACAAAAGTAAGCACATACATAAAATCGCCTTAGGAACTGGAAAAAAATACCATATTGGCCTCACACCAGGCCTCATACTCCCATTTGATTCGGTGCACAGCCCCTATAGCGCGCTATAGGTGATAGGAGCTATTGCCTTAGCGATAGGAATAGCAAAGGTCATCTCTCCCTCATCTATCGTGGTGAGGTAGATATAGACAATATGTGGAAGGCGTTTCCAATCGCGCTGCCATATGCCACTATGAAGGGGAGGCAGTTCATCAGTGGCTTTTAAGTCGGCGCTGCTTTTTTTTTCTAAAGAAGCCGCGGAGAAAAAGCTTAGGCGTAGCTGTTTTACTCCTGCGAATAAAGATTCACGCATAGCCATAGGTGGGGTTGTACCTTTTTCCCAGCGCGTAGGAGCAGGCCAAAGAGCTAAAGAGAGGGTTTCTTGTTTATCGACAAAAAGCAAAGCGAGCACTTCGTTAGACAGCTCTTTGTTTAAGGTAATCCCATTGTCGAAGCAAAAAAGAAGCAGCGGCTGGTTGCTTTTGGTAAGTCCTTCGATGGCATTCAAAGTATAAAAAGCTCCTTTGGTATTTTTTAAAGTAGCCTTAGAAAGGATCGCAATTAACCGCCCTTCAAGATAGCGACGTGTGAACTCTCTCTCTTCATTTTTATCGATCTGCGCATTTTTCATGCTAATCGTTCTATAGAAAAAAAGGATACTGCTCAAAAGGACAACAGTGATGGCGAGGGCAATGAGTAACTCCAGAAGAGTGAAAAAACGCCTTCTAACTTGAGCGGTCCTATTCACTATTTTGTTCATTTTTCACAAAAAGATCATAGGAATATTTCATAGGGGTGGTTTCTCCTTGGTTGAGATCGTCAAATGAGAGGGAAAAGCGCAGCAGGTAGAAGTGCAGAAGGCTCTCTTTTTCTTTTGGTTTCTGATACAGAATGGAAAAGCAATAAGAGCCGCTGAAACCAAGAGCTTCTAACTTTTTATTGTTTATGCTGGTAGGAGTTTCTTTCATCAAATCTTCCCACGGGACAACGTTTCTATACAGTTTTTCGAGCATCTCGGCATAAAAAAGATGAACCCAATGGTTGAGGGCATTATTGCGAGATAGCTGCTGTTGCTTATGGGCCATCCACACTAGAGGTGAGAGTAAAGGGATAGCAACGATAGCGACAAGAAGGCATGCGATTAGTACTTCAAGTAGCAATAGGTGGCGCCTGGTCTTTATCTGAAAGTGCCATTTCATTTTGGATCACACTGGTAAGGCGTCTGTTAAGCTGGGCTGTTTGCTCGGCATCGACAGCACATTCCGTTTGTGCTGTAAAGGCGGTTGTGGAGTGCAATGGTGCAGGGTAACCCGGTAGACAGATCGCTCGCTGTTGTTTTTCCTCCCCAGCTAGAAGAACCCCCTTGCTCATTACAGCTCCTCCCGAGAGAAAGCGCAAAGAGATGCCTTTGCTGATATCGCTTTTTTCTCCATTGTCGCCATTACTCCACTGTAAGGAGTTGATGTAGCCAAGGAGGGGACGCTGTCTTTGAATGAGCTGTTTCCACTCTTTGCTGGGAGCTCCTTCCAATTTGATGGCATAGGCAATAGAGTTTTGTTGCGAGGAAAAGGTGACGGTGACATCGGTGTTGAGAAGAAGCATCATTTCCTGAGCCAAGCGTAACATACTGACAATGGAGGAGACCTCGCTATGGAATCGTTGTTCATAGAGCAGCTTACGCACGTTGATTCCCATAGCAGTAAGGGCCGTAGCAGCTATTAGCAGTACGATGATAAGCTCTAGTAAAGTAAAGCACCTTCTTTTCGCTCGCATGATTATGGTATATAGCATCGTTAGGTGAATTTTTGACATGGTTCAAAAACGGGTGGCACAGTAGCTGTTCAGCCCCCCTTACATCGTGCCCGTGTGCGCCCGTGTGCGTGCCCGTGCGCGCATCCTATTACCCATAAGTGGTAAAAAGGCCTTTTTGGCGTGTGTGAGAAGGTTATTTAAAATGGCCGTCAAAGGAGCGCAAAACACAAAGAAAAACGCCTCTAAAAGCACTCCTAAGGCCATCAAATTTTGCGTTTTATCACTTATGGGTAATAGGATGCGCACACGGGCACGATGTATAGGGCAACTGTTACCTGCGTTTGAACCATGCCGAAATTTCTAGAATTTTTTCCCTGTCCACAGTAGGATTTTCATAAAGTGTTTTGATAGCGACAGAATTTTCTTATATCAACTCGATTTTATGACTTTTGCACGGCTCCTAAGTGCAGAAGTCATAAAGTTGAGATCAAGAGAACAGAGATGAAAAAAAAGATCTTCAGAAATCGGTGGTTGTTAGTCGGCATAGCCTGCCTAGCGGTGTTAGGGGTCATTCGTGTAGGCATATCTTTGCATGCCTTTCTTAAAAGGCACCATTTAATTTATCATGTAGAGCAAGAAAGTCCCTTAGCACATCGCCTTCTCGATGGCCTTTCCGGTATCGAAATAGGTGCTTCAGCGCAAAATCCCTTCGGCCTCAATACTCGCAATGTTGATTTTTCTGACGACTATACAACCGTGTACAAGCAAGAAGAGGTCGCCTCTACAGGAAAGTACGTTGCCGTCGATATTGTCGCTTCGGGCGACACATTGCCTCTTGAAGATAACTCCGTCGGCTTTGTTGTTAGCTCTCACGTTATCGAACATTTCTACGACCCTATTAAAGCGATAAAAGAGTGGTTAAGAGTCACCCGCCCTGGCGGATACGTATATATCATTGCCCCGCATAAACAAAGAACTTTCGATAGACATCTTCCTCGGACTACCTTGGTAGAGCTTATCGACAGACATGAGCATCCCAATCCTCCTGTTCCTGACCACCATGGCCACTATTCCGTCTGGATCACCGAAGATTTTTTAGAACTCTGCAACCACTTTGGTTGGAAGATAATAGCATGGCAAGATATCGATGATAAAGTAGGCAACGGTTTTACCATAGTAATTCAAAAGGCTTTGTTCGATGTCTCAGGCAGCTGTTCGGTCAAGCGAGAAGGGCCAGATACAGCGATTTGCGGCGAGAGACTATCCCTCGATCTTGCTGAAGAGCAAAGTGCTGTAGAGGATCCTTTGCAGCCAATTCGAGTGTTGACCGAAACTTCGAACAAAGCCGTTCAAAAAAAAGGCACCAGCGATCTGCTTAAAGGAGAAGTAATATGATTTCCGAGGAGCTGGCGGCTTTCCGTCCTTTAGCTCAAGCTATTGCGCGGCTTCTGCATCCCTATGCAGAGATTGTTCTGCATGATTTAAAGAAGCAGCGCATAGCAGCTATCTACAATAATTTTTCACGAAGAAATGTAGGGGATGATTGCTTAATCGATGATGAAGCCAACCTCGACGAGCTTCCTGAGTTTTTCCCCCCCTATTATAAGCTAAACTGGGATGGAAGAAAGCTCAAATCTATTTCTATTACTATTCGCGATGCGACAAAGAAGGCTATAGGGCTTTTTTGCATCAATCTCGATATCTCTTTTTTGGAAGAGTGGCGCGATGCGATAGAGCAATTTATTCATCTTAAACCCCCTTCCATAGTCCCGCAAAATTTCTTTCACGAAAATTGGCGAGAAAGAGTCAATGCTGCGATCACAGAGTTTTTAACAGAACGTCAGTTGACAGTAGAGAGCCTCTCTCCTAAACAGAAGCGTGAATTAATGCATCTATTGGAAGAGAAGGGGCTGATGCATGGCAAAAGAGTCGCAGATTATGTGCAGGGTATTTTGCTATAGCGCATTGGCTATTATACTGTGGGGCAAGAAATTCGAAGTTTGCAAATGGCCAAAGTCCAGATATGCCACAATCGGTTTCAAACAGAAATTGTTTCTTGCAGGCAATGGGAAGAGGCGGTACAATAGGCCCTAAAAGGTGAGAGCCTTGTAGCTCAGCTCTTTTTCTTGCTTTGAGCGAAAGTGGCGGAATTGGCATACGCGCTACTTTGAGGTGGTAGTGAGGGTTTCCTCGTGGGGGTTCAAGTCCCCCCTTTCGCATTGATTCACCTTGCGCAAAAATTGGCCATGTTGACTCTGCGGTCAGTTTTCGATCGGCTGCAAGGCTCCCTTTGACGCCCTTGCCGCCGGATGCGCCATCTGGCGGCCTCTCGCTTGGCTGAAATTCTGCCCGCAGAAGTCAACATGGCCCAAAAATTGAAGAGTGCCTTTAGCCGTAAAAATTTTTTCTTTTCATGGATTGCACCGCCTACTGTATCGCCTCTGCTTATGACCTCAAAGCTCTTCAAGTGGCTTTTCGCCCACGCTATCAGACGATAGCGTATCCCGGAGCTTTCTACCTCTGCATTGACAGGGAAGAGGGCCCCTGCCATATTTTTTGTTTTGCCTATGGCGCTGTAGTCTGCTGGGGTATGACTCTCGCAGAAGGCCGCCGCTTTATTGAACAGCTGGCCCCTTATGAGCAGAAGCGGCTCCAATGGGAAGAGACCGATGAGCTAACCTATTCTTATGGGGATACAGCGCGAATTTTTGAAGAAGAGGTGATTCTTCCCAATAGGGACATAATGACTATGTTGGCCCTTTCCTACGCTTTGGGACAGTCAGTAAAACTAGGCACCTTTGAAGTAATTATCCAGCGTTCTTTTGACAATACTAAGCATATTCCTGAAGAGTTGGCAAGAAGGGGTTGGGTATCGCTGTCGCGGCGAGAGATACGCACGCAAATGGGGGAGTTATTTATCACGCGCAGCTCTATCAGCATACATGTCGATGCACTTGATACCCCAGAATTTTTTTGGGAATATCCCGAGTACGAGCCGCTCTATCACCTGATGGCCAACCACCTCGACCTCAAATCGCGTGTTGAAGTGCTCAATACTCGTTTAAAAGTCGTTCATGAGCTTTTTGAAATGCTCGCTAGTGAACTAAACCATCAACATTCGAGTCGCCTAGAGTGGACAATCATTTGGTTAATCATCATTGAAGTCATACTTTCTTTGATGCGCGATGTTTTTCGCTTGCTTTAAGAACCTGTTTAAAATCTTTTAAAACTACCACAGAGCGTGGGGTTATATCCTCTTGTGAGCAGTAGCCTAGAGGCACTCTATGCAGTTTTTTTTGCTTCTCCTGGTGCGTTGTTATCAGCTCTGCTTTCGTCCCTTTATTGGAGACTGTTGTCGTTTTTTCCCCTCTTGTTCCGAATATGCCATAGAGGCCCTACGCCGCTATGGAGCGGTACGTGGCACCTATTTGGCAGTGCGCCGCATCTTGCGCTGCCATCCTTGGAACAGTAAAGGGGGAGGTGATCCTGTCCCTTAGGGCTTGTTATGACTATCAAAAAAAATATTTCTGCCCGTGAAGCAGCCTACATGGCCGTAGTTGGAGCCTTGCGCGGCGATAGCTATGCCGCCGATAGCCTGCACAGTTGGCGCCAGCGCAATTGCCCTTTAGCCACTGACGCTCGTTTAGCCCAGCAAATCGCTTATGGATCTATACGCATGGCTCTAGCCCTGGACTTTTATGCCAAGCAGCTATCCCATCGCAGCCCCGGCGCTCTAAAGATTTCCGAGCGTTCCTTGCTGTATTGTGCTCTTTATCAATGTGTCTATCTACATCGAGTTCCTCTTTATGCGATAGCCAACGAAGGCGTGGCGCTCGCCAAAAAATATAGCAACCGATTTTTTGCCTCATACCTCAACGCATTGATACGTCGTACGGCAGAGACTCCCATAGATTTGCCCTTGGGAAGCGATCCTAGAGCCTTAAGCGTGCGCTATTCTTATCCCCTCTGGTTTGTCGAAACATTGATTGCTGCCTATGGGGTAACCTTATCTGAAGCCCTCTTATCCCACAGCAATAAATCAGGCCTCACAATGGCACGTTGGCGCCCAAAGGAACCCCCTCCTTATTTGCCCAGGGGCATAAGGTGGTTCTCTGCCGATCCCTGTGGCATGGCATCTGTAGAGGGTTATGCACTGCACTCCGTTGCTGCCTCTACCGATTGGTACATTCAAAATGGCACTACCGCCCTGCTTATCCAGGCGCTGCATCGTAGGATATGGCAACCCCGAGCTATTGTGGACTTATGCGCCGCTCCAGGAGGTAAGCTGCTTATGGTTCACGACCTCTACCCCCAGGCTTCCTTATGGGCTAATGACTTCACCAGAGAAAAGGTGGCCATTTTGGAGGAGAACTGCAACAAATATGGGCTTTCTGTTCAACGGTCGTGGGGCCCGGCAGAGCTATTTTCTTCACCTGTTCCCTTTGACTTGATTATTCTTGATGTGCCCTGCAGTAATAGTGGCGTGCTGAGCAAGCGTGTTGAAGCGCGCTGGCGCCTCTCTCATACATCCATACAAGAGCACCTTATGCTACAGCGAAAGCTGGTAGAGCATGCTTGTACGTTACTAGCTCCCCATGGCGAGATCTGGTATCTAACTTGCAGCATCCTCCCCGAAGAAAATGAGCTATTAACCAATTCTTTATGTCAGCAACTGTTTCTTGAAAAACGCATAGAAAAAATTATCTTGCCAGATGAAAATGGATATGACGGCGGCTATGGGTGTGCCTTAAGGCCAAGCTGTTCACCAACCACCTCATTGCAAGCTTGAAACTGTTCAGCCCCCCCTTACATCGTGCCCGTGTGCGCATCCTATTACCCATAAGTGATAAAACGAAAAACTTGACGGCCTTAGGAGCGCTTCTAGAGGCATTTTTTCTTTGTATTTTGCGGTTCTTTGGCAGCCATTTTAAATAACCTTCTCACGTATGCCAAAGAGGCCTTTTTGCCACTTATGGGTAATAGGATGCGCACACGGGCACGATGTATAAGGGGGTGTGAACAGCTGCGAATGTTTTGATCAATTTTTCTGCAAGGAGAGTATGAAAGAGTGCCACTTCTCTAGCTCTTGGCATAGCCTTGTGGACTCTTCATTTTTGGGATAAGCGGCAAACAAAAATGCCGGAACTAACAATAGATATGTCATACGATGGGGTTCGCTGCTGCCAAGATGGAAAATAGCTGTATTATTGCGCAATCTTATACCCCATTGAATGAGGCGCAAGAAAATACGTATACACTCCTCCTTGGACGGTAGCAGATAATCCCCCTGAGCTGTAGTCTGCTCCGCTGGCTGGAGACGCTGGAGCTCCTCGACGGCTGTCCTGTAGGCGAAAAATTTGTCAGTAATCAAGGACATCTGCCCGATAAGATAGGTAAGCATTATCTCCATTCCTTGCAAACCCGTTGCTTCGATGAAATTGATGAGACGCTCCATTTTTTGCATAACTAAATAATAAAAATGTAAGAGGGGAATAACTTGCGATGTCTCGCGGATACATTGATGGAGAGACATATAAAGGATAGTGACAATGTATTGATGAGTAAAGCAGAACTGCTGTAGATTAAATATCTCCGGCTGTTTAGTTATTTTGACCATCTCGGAAAACTTTTGTTGAGAAGGTAACCATTGAGGTAGACATAACGAAAGTGCATCTTCAGCATTATGGTAAAGGTGCAGCGCCCAGTGCAGTGTTAAGGGTGCTTCTATGGAGAGTAAGTTGTCGATAAGCCTTCCTATAAGTGTGGGAATTGATAGAGAAGTTGGTATAGAAGTTAGAGCTATAGGGGGAGGTTCGCTATAGGTACACGTCAAGAAATAAAAGCAGGAGAAGGCTTGGTTCGCAGATAACTGCTTGTTCGCATAGGCAATAGTGGCGATGGTGTACATCGCTTTGATATGAGCGCGGAATGAATTAGCGTCAAAAAATGCAAAGGGGTGAAGCAGAGCCTCTAAGATATGTTCGCCCATTTCTACAAAACTATTTTGGATAAGATTGCTTTGAACAAGATCGCCAAGTAGCTCGTGGACAAGAGAAAGCAGCGCTCCTTCCCTTCCTAGTACGCAAGTATATTTTTTTAATGCGAGTTCGAGATATTCCAGCCGCAGGGATACCGGTAGAAAAGGCGTGGTATGTTTATTTATTCTCTCTAGTAGTTGTTGACTTTTTATTAAGTTAAGAGAGTTCTTTTGTTCTAGTTGTTGACTTTTTATTAAGTTAGGGAACTGCTGTCGTTCCTTTTTTGCAACTCCTGGCGTTGAGCCGTTTCGATCCTCCATCTCTTTTCTGATGATGTTTAGTTTATCCATCTTGTTTTTCACAATCTGCCTAGATTGTTTCCATTCCCCAGAAGGTACCAAGAGCTTGCCGCCCACACTTCCACCATATATGAGACCTGGTCTTTTATCGAGTACATTGCAGGCAGATCCCTTAGAAGGAGTTGCTGGTAAAGCTGCCCATAGTTTTTTATTTAATTCTTGTATGCTCTTTTTTACTTCATTTATGGGCAGGTCACAAGAGAGATTTATTAGGTCGCAAATACCTCGCATACAGTAGAAAAAGCATTTTTGAAGATTGTGATGCTGGAGGCTACAGCTTGCGAGGATTTTTATGTACTCTTCAATTTTCATTTCTTGCTCTTTGTAGCATTTTTCTGGCCTTTGGAAGGCGATGCGAAAGCAGCAGACATAAGTGATAGACATTTCTAGGGAAGGTTTGTAAGAGAGCAGGTTGCGCATAAGCAATAGGCTTAGGTGCATGGGTAAGTGAGCTTCTTGATGAGAAGAGAGAATTTCCTTTACATATCGATCACTCAAAGAGGACTGGATTGTTTGTAGATAGTTAGGAGTTATTAAACGTACGATAGCTGAGATAAGTATATCTAGGCATGTTTTGAAAAGATCCTGTTCTTCGGTAGGGATAGAGTCCATCTGTAGCAGTAGGAAAAGCAAAAGATCGAGAGCCTCTCCATACTCGCGCTCTTTGGGCATTATATTGCTTTTTATCGAAGCAGTAGAAGAGCGGTAAAAATTTTTCCAGTAGTGAGTGAAGCTATTTTTTGGTATAAAAGATGTTTTTTCTTTATGCAACAATAAGTGAATTACTTTGCTGCGCAACAGCATAGATGAGCAGCGGTGCATATGGGAAAAAATCTGTTCTAGGCACTCTAGGATGCCGGCGGAGTCGCTTGGAATTGTCACTTCTTTTTTTATAAGATTGGCAAGCCCATTTAATACTCTTATAGCTATTTCATCATGGGGATAGAGAAAAAGCTTTTTTACTAGTATAGAGCAATGAGGGATGCTCCAAGATCGTATGAAGAGCTCATCGACAAGGGCAGCTAATATCTTCATCAATTTTATATTTTTCTCGTAGCCGTCATGTTTCTCCACTTCTAAAAAGGTTTTATAGATGAGATTATGCAGCTTGTTTTCATGCTGTGCATTCTGATTTATTGGCTGCTTTAACAATAACAACAGAAGAGTTGCTCCATTTATCAACGCTTCTTGATCCTTGCTACTCACCAGCAATTCTGTCAGAGGTATCATGACAGCGAGCTCTTGCGGTTCACAAGCCTCGCTATTTAAGAACACATAGAGCAAATTAAAAAAATCAATAATTTTAACCCACAGAGTGGCGCTGAATTGATTCTTTGTTGTTGCAATATAGGTCATTGCACCTTGCAATACATTGCAAATAGCATCTTTTTTATCTTCTTCAGAAGCTGTGTCAAAATAGGAAGGAAGAATTGTATGGCGCTCGATCCAGAGCAAGCAGAAATGAGGCGATTGCCTCGCTAAGGCCTGGAAGATCTGTCTAAAAAGAGCTATATAATTCGAAGCGTGAGACCGATTATGGTGTAAAGAGAGCTCTTCTTCTAATGTGGAAACCAGGTGCAATACCTGATGGGCGCCATCTTTGCAGCTACAGAGCTGACAGAGCAGTTGGACGACAGAGTGTATCTCTGTCGGCAGCCCTTTTTTTTCCAATAGGGCTACGATTGCACCCTCAACAATAGCAAGAAGTTGTGTTATTTCTGCCGTCTGACAGTGGGGTGAAAGGGACTTATTAATAGCATTGAGGATTATTTCCCAGGAAGGAAGGCTCAGACACTGCAGTGATTGCTTGTCAGCCCAGACAGTGAGCAAATAAAACGCGCTTTTTGGATTCCTGCTGCTACACAGGGCCTGTAAAATTTTTTCGCAGGGCTTTTTCCTCCACTTATCGCGAGCAGCTTCCAGCGTAGGTATGCTCGCCCCCTTCATGAGATGGGGGATATAGAGGATAAGTATAGTTAATGGCTCTTTGATCAGTGGGAGACTGTTGCAGTCATAAGCTAGCACAAAGGCGGCGGCTACAGCATGGCCCAGGCATTCTCGCATCTGCTCTTTGTATTTCTTTTCTCTTGAGCTATGGCATAGGTTGGCAAGAATGGTATAAAACTGTTCAAAGGCTGTCATAATGCCTTGTTGATGGCGTTGTAATGCTTTTTCAGAAAGATGTATTGTCGCCATATTGTCGATGTCTAACGCCTCAGGAATATGGCTTTGGATGCAGCAAAGAAGAGGCGGTATGAATGCAAAGAGCTTTCTTGTACACAGCTGTTTTAGGCACCGCACCAGCTCCGGCCAAAAAAGAGGAATATAGGTGCCGGCGGGCGGTGCTTTTAAATAAGTCAACAACTGTCCTAGCAGTTCGCCGAATAGAGAGGCATCGCTATTTGTCGCAACATGGGGTAAAAGAGCTACAGCGAGAAAAGCGGCGGCAGGTTGCTTTTTGTGTTGATCCCATAACAAAGAGATGGCACGCAAGCGGTGTACGGGAGGAGAGATATCTCTGAGAGCCTGAAAAGCTGCGACTAGAAGCTTCTGCTGCATAAGCAGCTCATAAGAAAGGGTAAGGCGCCATTTAATGGCAATAGCCAATAAATCTAAAGCGAAAGAGGAATGCCAGGAGACAATTATTTGGGGCAATAGAGTTTTTAACTTTTCCTTTATAGGGCCTTTTTCTGCCTTTTGAGAGAGAAGAAGTCGTACAAGGGGCGCCTTAAAGGCGCTATTGTCGCCAGGTAGACGAACGAGATCTAGGGCCAAAGCAATTAATTGAGAGGCATGCTGTTGCAGAAGAGACAAAGCTGTTGGCGATGTAGCCGCTGAGGCTACCTCAAATATATGGGGAATCAGCAGCTCGGGGTGTGCTTGAATAGTTTTGCAAAACAAAGGTTGTACCATTATGGCAGCGGCAGAGGCCCATAGCATTACAGCCTGTTGGGAATCTTCCTTCGCCCTATGGCAGACCATTTTTAACCACTCATGTCCTTGCTCTGCGATGAAGACAAGATCTACTGCCTCATCGATTAAAGCCCAGATGGCAGCTTCTGCAGTAGGAATATCGCTATAAGCTATAGCGCGTTGTAATTCGAGGCGATGATACTCTTGGTGGAGAATGGTAAGAGGTATCCCTATATTGCGCGCTTGGTACAGTAAACTTTCTGCTAGCTTATCTGTCATTGGATCACGAATAAGGGCAGGAATAAGCCATGTCATGCACTCTTGTAGTAAAGCGGTAAACTTGTGGGAAATGGTATATGACTGCTCAAATAGCGTGTTAAAGGCTTTAGCATATAGAGCCACAGAAAAGAGAGGGTTCTTTTGAGAGAGCATCTGTCCCCCAATTTCTGGCCGTATTCTCTTATAGATAGCCAGCAGCAGCTGCAAGGCCTCATTAAAGTGCAGGGTCTGGCGTGGCAAGGCCCATAGAGCCAACTTTATTCCAGCATCCCAATGCTTGTTGTCTAAGATATAGTGCATCAACGCGTGCAAGGACTTAGGTTGAAGCAAATAAGCCATCGACTCAGCAACTCTAGGGGAGGGCTCCCATGTTGGCTCATCGGAGAGCTCCAGGCATATCGCTACCAACAGAGAGGCGGGTGGATCGCCAGAGGGAGGTGTCGTTATAGAAACTGGCGGCACGGGGTCAGCAGGCCCAGGCTGGGGTGGGGTGGATACAGCGGTAGCTGGGGGCATCTGCTGCATTTTTTTAGATCCATTTTGCGCGCTATCTGGAGAGTCTATTGCCTTCACTGTTAAGGGATTAGGCTTTGTGGAAATGGTGTGGGGAAGAAAATGGAGGGTAAATGTCTGCAGCAGCTGTTGCTGCTGCTGCGAGCCAATAGCCTGTGATAACAACTGTTGCGCCCAAAAAAATATTTTAATCATCGTTGGAAGGTCAGTTTTCGTGGAAAAAGGAGTTACAGAGGTGCACAGCGAGAGAAAGGGAGAGAGATAATCGTGAGGGGAGAGATATTTTTGAGCGGACTCTAAAAAATTTATGGCTGCAGCAGCATGGCCTCCTTCACATAGCTTTGTAAATAGATCTAGGGTTTTTGAGGCGGTAAAGTAATCGCTACTTTCCCATATTTTCCAAAGAGCCACGGCGCCCATGCGCAAAGGGCCACAAGAGCTATTTATAAGCAGATCGAGCCATAGCTGTAAGTCTATTCCAGAATCTCCACATCTGCCAGCCATCCATTTGTCGATGTGTAGTAAAAGTGCCTCTTGCTCTCTTGGAGGAAAATTTGTCGTCAAGGTGGTAAGGCGCAGCTGAATCTCATGCCAAATAGGGTCATGAATGCATGGAGGTAGCAGGGAGACCCAGAAGGCTACCGTCTCTATAGTGAGCTCTTTGAAGGTAAAAATGTGTAAAAGATCGAGAGCGAGGAGCGGAAAGAAAAAAAGAAGAGAGACGGCGGCCCTCTGCAGCTCTCTAGCCTCCTTGTAAGATACGTATGGGCAGTCTGTAGGCGCTAGCTTTATTTCTGCACAAAACGTGCGATAGCAATCGTGGAGCAAAGTAGCGTAAGGTGTATGAGACAAGCGGCAGAGTTCACAGATGGCCTGCTGAGGGGAAAAGCATAGCAAATAGGTATGGGCATCTATCACTACTCTTATCGCAGCAAAAGAGCCTGCGTGGGGCGTTAGCTCCGAAGAGATTACCCCCTGTTTATCGATTTGGAATAAATGTACTACGCCAAGGAGCTGAATAAAGGCAGAGATGGCGGAAAAAGGAAGCTGAGAGGCTGTGAGCAGTGTAGCCACCTGTGCGGTAGCTGTATATTGCACGGGGGAAGAGGTTAATAGTAAAGCTATAGCTTGCCTGCACCTAGTAACCGCTTCATTGCGGCCTATGTTGTTGAGCACGCGGCAAGCGTGGAATAGAAGAACAATCGCGCGCTGTTGTGAGCCGCCTGCGTGGGCGTGCACTGTTTGGATCGCCCAGCTGTGCAGTTGCTCGCAGGAGAGCTCTGCCAACTTTTTTGCTGCAAAGAGCTCAGTGTCTCTCCGCAAAGACCATCCGCTCTTGCATAATTTATTAAAATAACTCCCCCATCCTGGGATATTTACTTTTGCAGGCTCTTCTATGTGATAAAGATCGATAGCGCTGTGGCAAAGAGCGCGCCTTCCCTTTGAGGAAAAGTTAAACAAAGGGAGCTTCGGCGTTGAGCCAAGGAATGATGCACAGAGAAGCTCTTCCGTCAAAAGTGCGGATAGATCGCAGGTATATAGCTGCTGCATATCCAGTTTTCCGGCCGTAACGATATCAATTTTATGGCGCCATACTACCCCTTGAGTCATTCCTTGAATTAATAAAGACTGGAGAGAGAAGTTGTTATCTTCACCTTTTTCCAAGTGGCGGCTGAGGAAAAAATTATCTAATATGGCCGTTTTGGCTTGCTCCGCAGACAATTCGCTTCCTTGTGCCGCCCTGTAGTGTCTTATTAAATAGAAAATAAGCTGTTCACTGGCAAGTATGACATTTTCAGGGCTACAAGGGGTAATTTGGTGACGTATGTCGATATCGTTGGGAAGGAAGGCGGAATAGGGATAAGGAAGGGGGCTTTCTGATATGCCATTAGGAGCTGCTCCAAGTATCACTTGATCGCGATATTCTGTGTCGTAAAGCGCTTGAACACAGCTACCTATCAGGTATAAAGCATAAGAGAAAAAGGGTATCGCTTTGGCATTTCCCCTATGAGTAGAAATAGATCGCTTTAAAGTGAGTAGCATGTCGGCAATGGAGGGAATAGGTATTGTAAAATAACCGTGGGGAGCAATGACTTCACAGGGGCTATGGAGAAAGCGATGGAAGAGAAGGATGCGTTCTCCAGAAAGGGGGGGAAGCTCAGGTTCTTCAAAGGTTTCTGCTTGTTCACTGAGGATTCCCCGATTGCGCAGTAGGCAAAATGAGCGATAGTTCGACGCAAAAAATGCTTCTTGCTGGCTAAGCAAGGAGGCGTCGCGCTGTTGTAT
>Ga0206859_1033_pt1 | contig 22091 bp, 26 predicted proteins | sample Alteio_BWOrgCont_47_FD_152882 | JGI IMG/M metagenome (GOLD analysis project Ga0206859, IMG submission 152882) | Enriched cells from forest soil in Barre Woods Harvard Forest LTER site, Petersham, Massachusetts, United States -... | ecosystem: Environmental > Terrestrial > Soil > Temperate forest >... | reverse complement strand
AAAAACTTTAAGGGGTGTAATTATATTTAATAAAGCGATTGAGGAAAATCTGAATCTAACAAATGATGAAAAAGTAATCATTATTTCGAATAAATATCTTGAATGGAAAATTGACAAATTCAATTATTATCAGATTTACATATATAATAATAATGAACTTAAAGGAATTTTGACATTAGAAGAATTTGCTATTTATATTGAAAATCTAATTAATGAATTAAAAAATTGGTATAAAACCAATATGGGCGCAATTCCGGATTTTACAGGATATTGATTTGTTGTTTGAAAATCAATCTATTGCATTCTTACGCTTTCTAATCATAAAATAATATTTTTTATCCTATTTTTGCACCTCAATAAGCAAGACCGCCCTGGAAGTCGGGGATTGCTTCGTACCTCGCAATGACGCGCGGAGAGGATAGCTTAAAAACAAGATCACTTGGTAGGTGATCGACTAAAATTCATATTTATAAACAATAAATCATAGTTGTAGATGATTAATATTACACTTCCTGATGGCTCTGTTCGTGCATACGATAAAGGCATCACTTCCGCGCAGATAGCGTTGTCTATCTCCGAGGGTTTAGCAAGAAACGTATTGGCGGCCGAGGTTGACGGCCAGGTTTGGGACGCGAGTCGGCCTATTGAGCATGACGCGCATGTAAAGCTATTGACATGGAACGATACTTCGGGCAAATCGACTTTCTGGCATTCATCGGCGCACTTAATGGCCGAGGCTTTAGAGGCGCTTTACCCGGGTACTAAGTTCGGTATTGGCCCGGCTATCGAGACCGGTTTTTATTACGATGTTGATTTTGGCGACCGCGAGTTCTCGTCTGATGAATTTAAAAAGATAGAGGATAAGATCATCGAACTGGCTAAAACCAAAGAGGAATTTATCCGCAAGCCGGTGAGCAAAGCCGACGCTATTGAATATTTTACCGAAAAAGGGGATGAGTACAAACTCGACCTGATCAAGGATCTGCCGGATGGCTCGATCACTTTTTATTCGCAGGGTAATTTCACCGATCTTTGCCGAGGGCCGCATATCCCGAACACCGGTTTTATAAAAGCAGTGAAATTAATGAGCGTTGCCGGTGCTTACTGGCGCGGCGATGAGAGCAGAAAACAGCTTACAAGGATATATGGGGTTACTTTCCCTAAAGCCAGTGAACTAACTGACTACCTGCATCTTATAGAAGAGGCTAAGAAACGTGACCACCGTAAATTGGGTAAGGAGCTGGAACTTTTCGCTTTCTCGGAGAAAGTGGGGATGGGTTTACCATTATGGCTACCGAAAGGCACTGCATTACGTACCAGGCTGGCTGACTTCCTGACAAAAGCACAAGTTAAGGCTGGTTATGAGCAGGTAATTACACCGCATATCGGTCATAAGAATTTGTACGTTACTTCCGGTCACTATGAGAAATATGGCGCGGATTCCTTTCAGCCTATAAAAACACCGCAGGAGGGAGAGGAATTTTTCCTAAAACCGATGAACTGCCCGCACCATTGCGAGATATACAAAACAAAACCACGATCGTATAAAGATCTGCCGGTTCGTTTAGCAGAGTTTGGTACTGTTTACCGTTATGAGCAAAGCGGCGAGCTGCATGGGTTGACCAGAGTTCGCGGATTTACACAGGATGACGCGCATTTGTTTTGTCGCCCCGACCAGGTGAAGGAAGAATTCAAAAAAGTGATAGACCTGGTGCAATATGTATTAAAGGCGCTTGATTTTACTGAATATACCGCTCAAATATCCTTACGCGACCCGGAAAATAAGGCGAAGTACATCGGTTCGGATGAGAACTGGTTATTGGCTGAGGCTGCTATTATTGAGGCATCGGCAGAAAAAGGGCTGAACACCGTGGTTGAGTTAGGCGAAGCGGCATTTTATGGCCCTAAACTTGATTTTATGGTGAAGGATGCGCTTGGCCGCAAATGGCAATTAGGCACTATACAGGTGGATTACAACCTGCCCGAGCGTTTTGAGCTGGAATATACCGGCAGCGATAATTTGAAGCACCGTCCTGTAATGATCCACCGTGCGCCGTTTGGTTCACTGGAGCGCTTTGTGGCCGTGCTGATAGAGCATTGTGCGGGTAATTTCCCGCTGTGGTTGTCGCCGGAGCAATTTATTATCTTGCCGATATCTGAAAAATATGAAGATTATGCAAAAAAACTTTCAGAATCGTTAAAAGATTCGGATATTTGCGGGCTTATTGATTCCCGGGACGAAAAGATAGGCAGAAAGATACGTGACGCAGAGGTAAAAAAGATCCCATATATGCTCATCGTAGGCGAAAAAGAAGCTGCTGAAGGGTTGGTTTCCGTTCGTAAACACGGCGAAGGCGATTTGGGAAGCATGAGCATTGAAGAATTTAAAGAAAAAATAATTAAAGAAATAACCGTATAACTTGGCATTAAACAAACCTTTCAATAGAGGACCAAGGCTTCCTTTTAAGAGAAAAGAAGCTGAACACAACATTAATCAATTTATAAAAGCTCCGGAAGTGCGCCTTGTTGGTGATAACGTGGAGCAAGGTATTTTTTCGCTGCGTGATGCATTAGCTATAGCGCAGGAACAGGAACTGGACCTGGTGGAGATATCGCCTAATGCTGTTCCTCCTGTTTGTAAAGTAACCGACTATAACAAGTTTGTTTACGAACAAAAGAAGAAGCTAAAAGAAATAAAAAGCAATGCCAAACAAACCGTTATTAAAGAAATAAGGTTTGGACCGAATACAGATGACCATGACTTTGAATTTAAATTAAAGCATGCGCAAAAGTTTTTGGAATCGGGCGAAAAGGTGAGGGCCTACGTACACTTTAAGGGCCGTGCGATAGTATACAAGGAGCAGGGCGAAATATTGCTGCTGCGTTTTGCACAGGCGCTGGAAGAAGTAGGTAAAGTAGAGCAATTACCAAAACTGGAGGGAAAGCGGATGTTTTTAACCGTTGCACCGAAGGGAGCTAAAAAGTAGTGATTAGTGGTTGGTGATTAGAGATTAGTAAGACAGATTAAAAATTGGAGATTGGTGAGATCAGGGCATAAATCCGAAATCGAACATCCGAAATCCGAAATAAAGATAATGCGTTGTGATAACGCAGTAACTAAAACAAATAAATAAGGATATGCCAAAAATGAAAACCAATTCCAGTGCTAAAAAGCGTTTTAAGCTTACTGGAACCGGTAAAATTGCAAGAAAGAACGCATACAAAAGCCACATCTTAACCAAGATGAGTACTAAACGTAAGCGTAACCTTACTCACACCAGTTTAGTTTCTGATGCTGATATGGGTAACGTAAAACGCATGCTTTGTATCGGGAAGTAATTAATTAATTTTTTAACCAGGTATTCGAGTATTAAAGATCTTTAGATAGACACTCACTACCAAAAAACAACAAGAAATGCCACGTTCAGTTAACGCAGTCGCGTCGAGAAGACGCCGGAAAAGGATCATGAACCTCGCCAAAGGTTATTGGGGTTCAAGAAGCAAGGTTTATACCGTTGCAAAAAACACAGTAGAAAAAGGCTTACAGTACGCATACCGCGACCGTAAGACCAAAAAAAGAGAATTCAGGGCGCTTTGGATACAACGTATCAACGCAGGTGCCCGTCAGCACGGGATTTCATACTCACAATTAATGGGTAAATTAACCGCTAAAGAAATTGGCCTGAACCGCAAGGTATTAGCTGACTTAGCGATGAACCACCCTGATGCTTTTAAAGCAATTGTTGACGCGGTGAAATAAGCGGATAGAATTTAGAATATATGAAAGGCTTGCAGCGATGCAGGCCTTTTTTGGTTTTTGAGTAAGCTGGAAGCTTGACATATACACCAAGGGCAGACAGGGGGATTAGTCTTTTAATATGAAGGATATAAGTTAATCTTTGTTTTCCTTACTTTTGTAAATGGAAAATCAACTGACAATAACTACTTCTGACTTTAATGCTGAACTAAAATTAAAAGGTTTCAAGGCATATGAAACCGACAGCAATTCGGCCGGGCACAGTTATAGCCGAAAGGATTTTTATAAGATCAACATAACTTTTGGCAATTTTATATTCCATTATGCCGAACGTAGCTTTGAAACAGGGGATGTTTTTCTTTTTTTTGGTAACCCCCATATTCCTTATTCATGCGAGGCAATATCAGGAGAACATCACGGCTATACCTGCCTTTTTACGGAAGATTTTTTAAAATTAAACGAACGTTCTGAAAGCTTACAACAATCACCTTTATTTAAAATCGGAGGTAATCCTATATTTAATTTAGACAGAGAAAATGCGGATACATTTACTAAATTATTCCGGAAGATGATCGAGGAACAAAATACGGAATATGCTTACAAAGATGAACTTATACGTAACTACCTCGGCCTTCTTATTCATGAGGCGCTTAAAATACAACCTTCAGAAAATAATTTTAAATATAGTAACGCATCAGCCAGGATCACTTCTGTTTTCTTTGAATTACTCGAGCGACAGTTTCCCGTTGAAAGCGTGGATAAGCCATTGGAATTGAGAACGGCACAGGACTTTGCACAATATTTGTCGGTTCATATCAACTATTTGAATAGTGCAGTAAAAGAAATTACCGGAAAATCTACCACCACTCATATCGCGGAAAGGATCACAGGTGAGGCAAAAGCGTTACTTCAGCATACTGATTGGAATATATCAGAAATAGCTTATGCCCTTGGTTTTGAATATCCCACCTATTTTAATAATTTCTTTAAAAAACGAACGGGATCAGTTCCCAAATCTGTAAGGTTTGCCAACCTTTGAAAATCATAACTTTTCCTTTGTTTTTCTTTATTTCAATAATTTGCTTATAATGATCTTTGTTGTCAAATAAATAAAGGATATGGATAATAACAAAGTATGGCTCATTACCGGTGCCGGGCGTGGTATGGGCGTAGATATTGCAAAAGCGGCCCTTAAAGCCGGCCATAGGGTAATTGCAACGGGGCGTAATCCCGAAAGAGTAATCAATGCTCTTGGTGAGCACGACAACCTGTTGATTGTAAGATTAGATATTACCAATATTAAAGATGCGCAAGCCGCAGTTGAAGCAGGGATATCAAAGTTTGGCGCAATCGATGTATTGGTTAATAATGCTGCAAACTTTAACGCCGGTTATTTTGAAGAACTTTCAATGGAAGAAATTGAATTACAATTATCAACAAGTTTATTTGGCCCAATGAAGGTTACAAAAGCGGTTCTCCCGATAATGCGTAAACAGGGTTCCGGTCATATCGTATCTATTTCTTCAACTGCCGGATTAGTGGGGTATACATTCTGTTCGGCTTATGCCGCATCCAAATTTGGAATTGAGGGGTGGATGGAATCACTTCAAACAGAGGTTGAGCAATTTGGCATTACAACAACCATTGTTAATCCGGGTTTTTTCCGTACAGAGCTGCTTACAGATGAATCTACGAAATACACCGAAAATACTATTGAAGATTATGATGAAGTACGAAAACAGCAACTTCAGTTTTGGAAAGGTGCAAACGGCCAGCAACCAGGTGACCCGGAAAAGCTTGCACAAGCGCTAATTACAATAATGGATCAGCAAAATCCTCCAAAACGTTTTTTAGCAGGTGCAGATGCGGTTGAAACAGCAGAGCAAGTGTCTGCAACACTTAAAGAGCAAACAGACGCTTACCGCGACTTATCTTCATCTTTGGCATATAATTAGTCTTTTTGAATCGCCTGAAATAAGTTGACAGATTTCGAGGTTTATTTTTGTTCCCCCGGTGTCTCTCGCCAGGGGATCCTATGAGGACGGAAATAAGCCCTAAATTTATTTTATATTATGAAGAGCCTGCTGAGAAGCGGGCTTTTTTGTTTTGGGTGTCGCCGTAAAAACATTGATCACAGGCCGAAAAGATACTTCTTTTAAATTATACCTTGTTATTACTTGAAGTAAAGATCACCGGGGCGGGAAGATTCTATTTAAGAGATTTCAAGCTTATATCCCTTGCCGCGTATAACAACAATGTTGATATTGGGATCAGGCTCTAATTTTTTTCTAAGTTTCGATATGAACATATCCAGGCTGCGCCCCACAATAACACCTTCATCTTCCCATATCTCTTTTTGCATGCGGCTTCTCTCTATGATCTCATTGGGCGACAACGCTAAAATCCGCAGTATACGCGTTTCGGTTCCGGTCAGGTCTATGGTATTTCCATTTATTATCAATTGCCGGTTCTTCACATCAAACAACACCGCGCCTAAAGTTAAAATACCGGTATTTTGATCGACAAGCGCGGCCCTCCGCGGTTTAACCGATATAAAAAAAACAAAACCAACAAATGCTAAAAATGGCAAACTGCCCAAAATATATCCATTTTTTGCTGTCTTTATTCCTGTCGGTTTGAATTTAATATTGATCACATAAGATGCTTTTGGTTGCTTTCGTCCTCTACATGCGATAACGTCATTTTTTTTATTTTTTGCTATCGCGTAACCATAGACTACACCGGAGTTGCCGGAATTAAGAACGTTAACGACATAATCACTTGCGAGCGGGTCTTTGGCCAACAAACGCCGGGTAGTATTCACCAGGGAATCCGGTAGAAAAGTAAGATCTTTTTCAAAACTTACCTGGTATTCATTTTCTCCGATCTTTTTTACCGGGAGTACCCTTGATGTAAGGTCGCCCGATTGTGTAAGTAGTTCATCTCCGATCTTGCGAAGCAGAACTTCTCTCCTGGCGATATCAAAGTCGTCATTGCCGGTCATACTGAAAGCCGCGCAGACTACAGAGATAAACGAGAGTAATATCAGTCCGAACAGGTATTTGCGTTTCCCGGTGAGCAGATTTCGACTATCAAACATACTGTTTACTATTTATTTACAAAGGTTACATTTTTATTTACAATCCAAGTTCTTCCGGCTGAAATGTATCAAAGTATTTTTGTTGCATCAACTTTAAAAAAATATGAAAAAAGTTATTTATGCGCTGATCTTAACGCTGGTTGTGGTAAGCGGACTGGTATTTGCTGATCGCGAAATCAAAAATGAAACTTCTAAAAGACCAATCCCAAAACCCCTCTCGGCTGCTGAAAGGGAAGCCGAACTAAAAAAATGGGGAGCTACCCCTGATGGTGTAAAGTTCAAAAAATGGGAAGCGTCTCCCGCAGGTAAAAAAGTGTATGCCGGTGCTGATAAAATATGGAAGCATATAAGTGCTTTTACCAATATGGAGGCTGTTATAACTTCTCTTTCTCTTCCGCCAGGATCAAGATTAGGTTTCGGTATGATGGCCAGGATCAATGGTGCCGATTACATTGTAACATTTGCCCCGGAAAAGTCTCAACTTGAGCAATTGCATAGCCTGAAAGTTAACGACAAAATAATTATAAGAAGCCATTACGTATCGTACGCGCCTAAGTATGCATACCCAATAGTATCGGCCGAATATGCAGAACGAGATAGTAAAGTAATTTTTAAACGTGTCCCCCGCAAAGGCGGTTGCTGATTTTGAAATCATTTGTCAATTCGTATTAATCAATATTATTTCTGTAGTATGAACAACAAAACATCAATCACCTACTTAATTTTAAGTATTGTCGCTTTTTTCTTCGGCTGCCGTGGACCTGTAAAAGAGGAAAATACAAATAATGCATCGGCAAACTCCGTATCCCAGGGACAAAAATATACGATAGATACGAAGGAAAGTGTTTTAACATGGAAAGGTTCAATGGTATTTGATTTTGATGAGGGGGATGTGGGATACGTTTATATATCAAAAGGTGAATTGATGATTGAAAAAGATAGCCTTGTGGGTGGTACTGTTGTAATCGATATGAATACAATTGAATATGGAGACAAGGAAAAGAAAAACACGCCTGTTAAACACTTAAAGTCGCCTGATTATTTTGATGTCGAAAAATTTCCCATTTCTACATTTGCCATTACTAAGGTTGAATCTGTGAATGTGAGAAGTAAAACAATAAAAGTTACGGGAAACCTAACCATTAAAGGTATTACAAACTCAGTTACTTTTCCGGCCGAAATAGAAGTCAAAGACGGGATTGTCAAGGCCAATGGCAAAGTGGTCATTGACCGGACACAATGGGGCATCCGCTATAGGTCAGGGAAGTTTTACGATAATTTAGCTGATAATGCTGTTTCGGACGACATTGAAATCCGTATGAAAATCGTAGCAAAAAAATAACATCTGAATCACATTTAGGTTAGTTTAAATTCTTAAGTAATTAATAGAAGATGTTCAAATATATAGACAAATATGTTTTGTTCCTGATGCTTGTTTTTTGCACTTCCTGTGGACAAAACCAAGCAGAAGGAAAAAAAATTATGATCAACTCCGAAAACAAAGGTGTAGTTAGTTCCTATGGACCTAAATGGATCACACGGAACCTCATACAAGATAGAAAGGGCAACATTTGGATTGCTACATTTGATGGTATTTTCCGGTACGATGGTAAATCGTTTACCAACATTACCGGTAAAGTGACTTCGGCGCGCTTTTTTTCTCTTTTAGAAGATAGCAAAGGCAACTTGTGGTTCGGCTCTATTGGATCGGGTGTTTATTATTATGACGGAAAATCCTTTATAAATTTCACAACCGGGGATGGACTTCTTAATAATAGAGTTTCTTGTATTTATGAAGATAAAGCCGGTAATATTTGGTTCGGCACTGACAACGGAGTAAGCCGTTATGATGGAAAATCCTTTCGAAATTATAGGCTGAACGGAAGTGTTAATTCTATTATTGAAAAAGAAACCGGCAAGTTTTGGTTCGCTACCACAGGCAATGCCTACGTTTATGATGGAAAAGCTTTTACCGCTTTCACACATGGGGGCAAACCTTTCACCAATGTTCGTTCAATTATTGAAGATACTAAAGGCAATATTTGGCTGGGTGGTAATGATGGGCTCTGGCGCTATGATGGCAATACATTTACTAATTTCACGCAGAAGTTTGTTGGTGATATCATCGAGGATAAAAAAGGCAATATCTGGACCAGTTCAGAAAGCGCCGCCAGCCCGGCCTGGGATGGTTCGCGAACAGGCAATATCCAATCCTGGGCAGTTACGCGGTATGACGGAAATACCTTGTATAATAAAAAGCCAACAGTAACCGAAGTAACAAATAAAGGGGGGATCTTCGGGATCTTGGAAGCTTCTGATGAAAGTATATGGTTTGGCGGTTTCGATGGGGTGCATCGTTATGATGGAAAGACAGTTACTGACTTTAAAGATAAAGATGGTCAGAAATAAATTCCAACGTTTCCCGATGCCCTCTGAAGAGAGACCCCGCAGGGACAGGAAAGCCCTAAATTTGTTTTATATAGAAAGAGCCCACTTCTTAGTGGGCTCTTTTGTTTTTGTGCGTAAGTGGTGCGGATAACACCAACGAAGGCAAAAATGCCGTACCACGAGTTACGCTACGCTAAACTCGCGGCAGCAGCTTGATCCCCCCGCATAAGAAACAATATGAAGGCCTCTCATCCCAATAGTGGTAATTACGCTAAAAACGCAATAGTCTATAATTTTTTACTAACGAAAAAAAAATTGACCAGTCGTGTCAATTGACTGATTGACAATATTTTTACTGTTAAAAAAATTATTATGGTCAAAAAAAAATTAATATTGGCGGTAATAGCCATTGGAATTATCGGCAACGCTTCGGCGCAAATTGAAAAAACTACAAATCAAAATCAAAACAAAATGACGACAGAACAAGTAAAAAAATCAAGTGTTGGTGAGTGGGTGAGCATCGCACCGGAAGTTCGCCCGAGTATCGCCAAAGATGCAGGTGGTGGCATAAAACCCTTCTATCTTACCAGAACTTTTAATTATTCTGCGGACGGAAAATTTACGCTTGTGATGATCAACTCAGCTGATCCATACGGCAAAGTACCCTTAGTAAAAATCGTGTTAAGCGGTCATACTGAGTGGCAGGGAGAGCACCCGATTGCTCCGGGGGCGCAGAAAATACATTACATCGCAGACGTGGCGTATGATATCACTCCATTAAACCAGGGATTTGCCGATGTGATGAATAATTTCGCAACCACAGGGTATAGCAAATGGGCCGTGGGTGAAACTCAAAGTATCTTAAAGAAATCTTTTCCACCCTTCGGCCTTACCGAAGGCCAAATTTATGGGGAGTATGACTTGATATATATCGATCACGGCCTGATGTTTTGGGGAGCGAGACATGTCGATGGCAGATCGTTTGAAAAAGAAGAAAATCACCCTGATAATTTACAGATTCCAATGGTTAGAAAGGATTAACTATTCGTGCCCTGGCGCGTAACAAGAAAGCAGGAAAACCATCAGCTTCCTGCTTTTTTATTTTATAAGCAATTGGTTCAAAAATGCCAATAGGGTTTCTTCTTATAATTTAAACCTGAAGAAAGAGCGGCACCAGTTGAAATTAATTGGTTAAGGCAGCCTTCAATTCCAGATCTACAAGGCCCCATTCGTGCATTACTTTGATGATAGGCATCAGCGATTTCCCATGGTCGGTAAGCTGGTATTCTACCCTTGGCGGCACTTCAGCAAAAACGTGCCGGTGCAAAATTTCATCAACCTCCAGCTCCCTTAACTGGTTAACCAGCATTTGCTTGCTTATTAGGGGTAAAAGCTTCTGAAGCTTACTGAAGCGGTTTGCATTTTTACTTACCGCATAAATAATAAGTATCTTCCATTTCCCGCCAATCTTATTCATACAATGTGTCATCGGGCAATTGTAAGGATTGTAATCTTTGTTTTTTCTCGCTTCGGCCATCGGATTATGATATTTTACAGTTATGATGAAACATGATTTGGTGTCTGGCAATCATAAAGATAATAATTAACAATCAGTTATGGAACAAATGTCAAACTAACCTGTTCCGGAGCGCTTATTTGCCCAAGAATGGAACAAATACACTTGATTATCAATTATATAGCATCAAATATCATAAATAGTATAAACCTTATGTAAACCCTTGGTTTTACAGTGTACCGGCTGCATACTACATTACAAATAATTCAACTCCTCGGTCGCGTAGTCGATGTCCATGTAGTGCTTGAAGTTGCGGACATCTTTTTCCACCATTTTTTTGAACATGGGGGTGAATACCCTGGCGATGCGGCCGCCGATAACGCCTGCAGGCGGTTTGTAGGTGATCACCACATCCACGCGGGTATCTTCGCCGGTAATGCCATCGCGGAAGCGTACTTTGCCGCCATTCTCGATGATGGAACCGGGCAAGGAATGCCAGCCGATCATTTCATCGGGTTTATCTTTTACTATTTCGGCATCCCAGCTTAGGTTGGGTACGCCTTTCGGCATTTTCAGTATCCAGCGTGAGCGGTCATTCTCTAATAATTTCACGCTTTTAAGGTGTGTCATAAAAAGCGTGAGATTATCCAGCCTGCGCCAGAAAGCATAAACCTCGTGGCGCGGCTTATGAATGAGGAATGAAGAACGTATATTAATGTAAACCGAATTTTCCATAATGGAGGTGATGGTTTCATACACCGCACAATGGCCCGTAATGGCCCGGTTGATCAGGTAACCGCCTGCGCCCAGTTTAGCTATGCTTGTAAAAGGGCTGTTGAAGATATTTTTCAGGCCCGAATAGCCTAATTTGACCCCCGCTACCGCCGAAGTTATTCGTTCAGGCATGGAGATGTTCATTTTTTCGGTTTCAACAGGCTCAGGTTCGTGGTACCTTGAGGGTTCAAGTATCAGGGTTCTTGCGGTCATACAAGTGGTATTAAAATTATTCCGGGTTTTAATCTTAACGCAATATTAGGAATGATGTTTTGTATGCCCAAATAAATAAACAGTTATTTTGCCGATGCCAATACTTCTGTTACTTTTGTAACGCTTTAGGTTTCCCGGCGAGTATATCGACGGGAATTAAAAGGGAATATGGTGTAATTCCATAACTGTCCCGCAGCTGTAAGCTCCATAACCAATAGTCCATCCAAAGGGCCACTATCCGCAAACGCGGCTGGGAAGGCCGGGCTAAAAGGGGAGTAAGTCAGAAGACCTGCCAAAGCCATTATATTATTCAAAGCTTTCGGGGATTGAAGCTTGAATGTGAATACTCATCAAAAGTGTTTTCATTTCAAATTTTCCTATTCCCGGTTGCTGCAGGTTATTACGCGACAACATGAAAAAATTCGGACGGCATTTTTACACAACCCGGTTAAGCTCCCGGTGTATGGTGCCGTTTTTGGGTTTTGTGCTGATACCTGCCAGTTTGTTCGCCCAAAAAGATACTACAGGGAAACGATTGGATACGGTAACCGTGCGATCATCGCGACCACCGCAAATACAGGCTGTTACCCCTTCCCAAACCATCGGCTCGAATGATTTCGCGCGGTTGAACGCCATTAATGTTGCTGACGCGATAACAGATTTCTCCGGGGTAATCATTAAGGACTATGGCGGTATTGGCGGGTTAAAAACTGTATCGGTAAGGGGGTTGGGTGCGAACCATACGGCGGTTTTGTATGATGGGGTAGAGATAAGCAATGCGGAGAACGGGCAGATCGACCTGAGTAAATTCAACCTGAACAATGTGCAGTCGATCACTTTATATAACGGGCAGCCCGCAAGTATCTGCATGCCTGCAAGGTCCTTCGCGTCTGCAAGTGTGTTGTCTATCGTCACTTCCAAACCAAACCTTACCGAAGAAAAACCCTACCAAGTTAGCGCCGGGATGAATATCGGGAGTTTTGGATTGATCAACCCATACCTGCAATGGCAACAGAAGCTGGGGGGTAATTGGTCGTACATTGTGAACAGCTATACCGAAAATGCCAATGGCGACTATAAATATTCCATTAATGATGGGAACTCGACCACAGAAGAAACACGCTTAGGATCGGTAGTGAGTATGCAGGAAGCCGATGGCGCATTGTACTGGACAAAGAGCGACAGTAATAAATTTAACCTGCATTTGAACTTCTATAATTCGAGCCAGGGGCTGCCCGGGGCGGTGATCTTGTACACACCGCCGCCAAACGGTCAGCACGAGTGGGAACGAGATGTATTTGCGCAAACAGGGTATGAGAAGCTATGGAAAAGTAGTTTGCACCTGTTGATAAACACCAAACTGTCACAAGATTACCTGCGTTACTTCGACCCGCATTACAATAATGGGAGCACCCTGTTAAATGAATATTTTACCCAGCACGAGGTGTATCAATCGGCGGCGTTATCCTATCATTTGCTGACTAATTGGGAAGTATCGTATGCTACGGATTTCTCCCTAAATAACATCGATGCCAATATCAATAACTTTCATTATCCCACCCGGATCACGCTTTTAAATGTACTGGCCACCAATTTGACTTTTGGTAAATTACTGATCCAGGGCAATTTGTTGAATACCAATGTTAACGAGACGGTACGCAGCGGAACCGCTTTACCCGGCAGTAATATTTATTCGCCCACACTGATGGCTTCCATTAAGCCTTTTGCCGACCAGGGATTGCAATTACGTGCCTTCTACAAAAATATATTCCGATACCCTACCTTTTCCGAGTTGTACTATGGCGTGGTGACCAATACCAATCTAAAGCCTGAGCGGGCCAATCAATACGACTTGGGCGTTACTTATAAAAAAAGCTTTAACGGCATTATCGAGTATGTGGCACTAACAGCAGATGGCTATTATAATACCGTGAATAACAAGATCGTATTCCAACCCGGTTTTGATGGCGCTATTAACTACGGTAGGGTGGATATCGAGGGGTTGGACGCCGGGTTGAAGACACAAGCTGACCTGGGGTCTGGGTATAAGATACCACTCACCATTAATTACTCGTACCAATCCGCATTGATCCTTACCGACCCATCTGCACCCGACTATTTGAACCAGTTGCCCTATATCCCGAAGAGCACGCTCGCATTCAATATCGGTGTAAATAAAGAGCATATCGGCCTGTATTACAACCAGGTATTGTCTTCGACGCGATATTTTGACAATAACAATGATGCCAGCGACTACCTGCCGCCATATTCTATCAGCGAGGCATCGGTTGTTTATAAAAACACCATTAAAAAATTCCCGGTGATGGCAAGTTTCGGGGTGGACAACCTTTTCAACGAAAACTATGTGATGGTGCAAAGCTACCCGATGCCGGGCCGGTCGTACAAACTTTCATTTCAAATAACTATTTAACATTCAATATCATGAAACAAATTAAACTCCATTATTTATTTATCGCCATCGCGTTCACAGCAGCGCTTGCATCTTGTCATAAAGATAGGGCGGTAATTCCACACGACACCCCAACCGCTCAGAATGCGGGTATCTATGTACTGAACCAGGGCGGCTTTGATGATAATAACAGTACCCTGAGTTATTACAATTACAGTACGAAAGTACTTACCGCCGACATATTCAGCAGCGCCAATGCGGGTGCCAAATTAGGAGATGTGGGTAACGACGTGGGTATTTATGGCTCGAAAATGTACATTGTGGTTAACAACTCGAATAAGATTGACGTTGTGAACGCCCAAACCAGTGTATTGATAAAATCCGTGACGCTGAACCAGTGCCGCAGCGTTGTTTTTTATAATGGCAAAGCGTTTATCACTTCCTACAATGGCGTAGTGGCTGTGCTGGATACCCTGACATTAAATATCAACACTACGATCAAGGTGGGTGCTGATCCGGAGCAAATGGCGATAGTTGGTTCTAAATTATATGTAGCCAATTCAGGCGGGGAAAGCACTACCGGGCCGGATTCGACCGTATCGGTTATCGACCTTGCTACCATGACACAAACCAAATTAATAAAAGTTATTGCGAACCCCACATCGGTTACGGCAGATACGCTTGGGCATGTATATGTAATATCATTCGGTAATTTCAGCAACATTGCAGGGGGCATGACCGTAATTAATGACGTGACCGATCAAGTACTATCACAGCCTGCAATAAGTATAGGCTATAATATACCGCTATACCAGCAACACGGTTATGTGTATTATCCTACAAGCAATAACGACATAGCCGTTTATAATGCGCAGACGCAATCGGCGGCCTCAGCAAATTTCATCAGCGATGGTACGACTTTAGTTGCGCCTTACGCTATTTCGGGCGACCCTAATACCGGCGAAATATTTGTGACGGACGCGGAAGATTATTCATCGAACGGGATATTATACGCTTTTGATAAAACCGGTAAAAAAGAATACCAGCTGACCGTGGGCATTAACCCGGGCAGGATAGCCCTGCTGAATAAATAGTATTTTTATTTAATAGGATAATGAGTAATTTTACTGCATAAATAAAACTATGACACTACAGAAAATAAATACCAGGAACATTGTATTGGCGCTGATCATTATCGCATTAACGGCCATTCGCCTGTTGACCTTTAAATACCAGGTGTGGAGCAATTTTACCCCGGTGGGAGCTATGGCGATATTCAGCGGCGTATATTTTAATGAGAAATGGAAGGCTTACGCCATTATATTGCTCACCTTTTTTATCAGCGATGTGATCATTAACCATGCTTATACCGGCATTTGGAGTTTCTGGAGCGCTTACACCTTCTGGAACTGTGTTTGCTTTTCATTGATCGTGCTGATCGGGTCAGTGATCAGGAAGATCAACTTTGCAAGCGCGTTGCTGATCATCTTAGCCCCGGTGATGATCCACTGGCTGATCATGGACCTGCCATGGGCGAATGGCACATTGGCTCTTTATCCTAAAACCTTAACAGGATATGGGGAAGCATTAGTGGCAGCCATACCCTTTGAAAGGAATATGCTGTTCGGCGATTTGCTTTTTGGAGCTGTATTATTCGGCGGGTTTGAACTTGCTAAAAACAAATATAGCTCATTGCGAAGTACAGGTAAATTAGCTATTTGATTAATAGATAATTAGATATAGGAAAGCGGCTTCGTTATTGAAGCCGCTTTTTTTATGGGATGAGATTTAATATTTTTACATAGCGTAAGAGACGCAAGGTATTGTGCCTCTACAAGATATAAGAATGAAGAAGATAGTTGTATTGACTGGTGCCGGGATAAGCGCGGAGAGCGGCTTAAAGACCTTCAGGGATAGCGACGGCCTGTGGGAAGGTTACAACATTGAGGATGTGGCCACACCGCAAGCCTGGCGGCGAAATCCCGAACTGGTTCAGGATTTTTACAACATGCGCCGTAAGTCGGTTTTAGAAGCGGTACCCAATGCTGCCCATTACGCGCTGGCGCGACTGGAGGAGAAGTATGACGTGACCATCATCACCCAAAACATCGATGACCTGCACGAAAGGGGAGGATCGACCAATGTTTTACACCTGCACGGAATCATAACACGCTCACAATCAAGTATTAATCCGGGCTTAACTTATCCAATTAACGGATGGGAGTTGGGTATGGACGAAGTGTGTGAATTGGGCTCGCCGTTGCGGGCGCACGTGGTTTGGTTTGGCGAGGATGTGCCTATGATCGGTCGTGCAGCTGAGATTTCTGCAGGTGCCGACATCTTTATCCTGACGGGAACTTCACTTGCAGTTTACCCGGCAGCGGGTTTGATCAACTACGTACCGCGAACCACCCCGAAGTACATCGTCGATCCGAAAATTCCTTATACCCAAATGAACAACCTGAGAACGATAGAAGAGAAGGCCACCATGGGTATCCCGGCATTAGTGGATGAACTATTAACCAAATAAAATACTGAAATACGGGATGATATTTGGAGTGATATTTTATGATGAAGAAAAATCGGAATAATTAATAATTATCAGCAAAAATTAAGAAAAAAGCGAAAAAAATGAATAAAACCGAAACAAGTATTTGAGTTGAAAAAGAGTATTTTATTGCCAAATAATATTCTGATTATCATTTTAGTAAAATATAAGTATTTAATAAGCAATGATATATGAAGATTACCGATACTAATAGTTGTAACGGCTATAGGTTTCTTTGAAATCCTTGCGCATTTCGATGAATCTCGCGGCAACAGTTGCAAGGAAGGCCTCATCCAGCAGCTCGAAGACACTGTTTACCCCATCTATGAGGTCCGCTTCAGCTACTTTGAAGGTTTGCTCCAGGTTGCCTTGCTCTGTCTTCACAATGAACTTGTTGTTCATGTTGAGGATGGATATTTTAAATTCGGGGTGAGGTAATTCCGCTATTATTCTCATTGCTATGTGTTTATAAATTTAATTCAGCTAATGGATCTATACCGTTTATAGTTCCGAAGCTTGCGAACGGCTTGAACCGGGCGAACAGTTCTTCGCTATACCAGCCCTCGGCGCGCGTTTTCCTGATCACTTCGGCATGTTCCCTGCCAGTATAGGCGAATGCCTTTACATCATCTACGCTCCGCCACACCGAGAAGGTGGCCTGGCGGTAGAATGGGGCTTCGCCTATGCCCAGGGAGGTGATGAACCCCGGTGATTTTGCCATAATTGCAGCTACACTATCCACATTTCGCCAAAAAGCCTTTAATTTATTCAGTCTGATGGTTGCACGGGTTAAAACCGCCATCGGGCCGGTGTAACCTACGATATCGGGACTACCAAAGGGCTCATTGCCATCCCATTTGCCGTGACTTTGGAGTGGTTCGCATAGTACCGTCCATTGTTCTTTGGCAAATACCCGCCACCATTTACTCACAAAAGAGCTTTTATTAAACGCTGTAAAGTCCTTTATATCAGCCCATACTGCTAATAATCCCCATTGCTGCCAATCAGGGTGCAGGTCGAATGTTCCGTTTTTACCACTGCCTAACAGTTTCCAGAATGTGCATCTTTTTTGGAACATCATCGGCAGTCGATGTATCGCCATAGCTAATAATGCGAAAGGGATTAATGCCTTTCGGTAACGTATTATAGTCAAACTAACGATCATTGCGACGAATTAAAACATTAAATATGAGATTTGTCTTATTTAATTGTAATACTTCATTCTTATTTTTGGCACATGGCAGAGGATCTAACAATATTAACATCAGCGGATAAAGCGGCACAATATCAATCACTTATCCCACAAATTGAGGCTTTAATTACAGGCGAAGATGATTTGGTGGCCAACATGGCCAACATTTGCGCTGCTTTGAAAGAGCAGTTCAAGTGGTTTTGGGTAGGCTTTTACCTGGTAAAAAACGACGAATTGGTTTTGGGGCCATTCCAGGGGCCTGTGGCCTGTACCCGCATTAAGAGGGGTAAAGGAGTTTGCGGAGTGGCCTGGGAACGCTCTGATGTGCTGATCGTGCCCGATGTGGATGAGTTCTCCGGGCACATTGCATGCAGCTCTCTATCGCGTTCGGAGATCGTGTGGCCATTGTATCATAACGGTGAAGTTGCCGGGGTTTTAGACGTGGACAGTGAGCATTTATCGCACTTTGATGAAATTGATAAACTATACCTCGGGCAGGTTGTTAAGCTCATAAATTTCGGATGAGCAAAGTGTTCCTGATCCCCGGTTTAGGAGCCGATACAAGGCTTTACAACAACATTGATATCCCGCCGGAACACGATGTAATACCCATAGACTGGATAAAACCGGAAATTTTAGCACCTTTAGCACATTATGCTCAAATACTTGTTTATCAGCATAATATAAAACCTAATGCGATTTTAATTGGCACTTCCTTAGGCGGAATGCTGGCAATTGAGATCGCAAAGCTGGTGAACCCTGCAAAGGTGATATTGATATCAACTATCAAGACCATTGATGAAGCGCCATGGTATTTTGTGGTATTAAAAAAGCTTCCCGTTTATAAACTTTTGCCAAATAGTTTGCTGCCAAAACTTGGCTTTTTGATAAAACCTATATTTGGAAAAATGAGCGACAGCGATGCCTGGCTTTTTAATGATATGCTGCAAAAAAATTCGCCGGTTTTTATGAAGTGGGCGATGCAAGCGGCATTGAATTGGGACAATAAGATCATCCCGCCTAATGTGTACCACATCCATGGCGACCAAGACGCAGTATTCCCTGTAAAGAACATAAAAAACGCGACTATTGTGAAAGGCGGCACACACATTATGGTGTTCAACAGGGCGAAGGAGATCAATAAATGGCTGAAACCTATCCTGAAAAAATGAAATTACCCCAATCCTTTTATCTCAGTACCGATGTAGTACACCTCGCTAAGAACCTAATAGGCAAATACTTATTTACCTGTATTGATGGTACAACTACAGGCGGATACATTGTTGAAACAGAAGCTTATAATGGAGTTATTGACAAAGCATCACACGCTTTTGGTAACCGCAATACCCCGCGTACAAGCACCATGTTTATACAGGGCGGTATAGCTTATGTGTATTTGTGCTATGGGATACATGAGATGTTTAATGTTGTAACTTCGGTTGAAGGACAGCCGCATGCTATCCTGATTAGGGCCATAAACCCAACCGAAGGTATAGAAACCATGATGCACCGGCGTAAAATGGAGGCATTTAAGCCCACTTTAACCCGCGGACCGGGTTCTGTGGCTAAAGCATTAGGAATATCGCGCCTGATGAACGCTATAAGCCTGCAGGGTGATGTTTTATGGATAGAAGACAAGGGGCTTGTAATTCCCGATGAAGATATTGTGGCTGCTCCAAGGGTAGGTGTGGACTATGCGGGGAGCGATGCATTATTGCCTTACCGGTTTTATATAAGGGGCAATGTTTATGTCAGCAAACCCAATAAATAAGCACTTTTTCGTAATATTGAACCGATGGAATATCAAAATACTTTAGCATTTGCCCTGCAAATGGATGAAAGCGACCCCCTTAAGCATTTCCGTAACAAATTTTTATTCCCGAAGCATGAGGGCAGGGATGCGATCTATTTATGCGGAAATTCTTTGGGTCTACAGCCTGTATCAGCACAAAAATACCTGAATGAGCAGTTGGCCGTGTGGCAGGACTTTGGCGTAGAAGGCTGGTTCAACGCCAAAGATACCTGGCTGAGTTATCACAATGGACTTACAGGCACACTTGCAGCTATTGTAGGCGCTAAAAAAGAGGAAATTACTGTAATGAATTCACTTACAGTAAATCTTCATTTATTAATGGTAAGTTTTTATAAGCCAAGTGGTAATAGGTACAAAATTATTATGGAAGCCGGTGCTTTTCCATCTGATCAGTATGCCGTGGAAAGCCAGGTTAAGTTTCACGGTTATGACCCTAAAGATGCTATTATCGAGATATTTCCGCGTGAAGGCGAAGACACTTTGCGTACAGAGGACATACTTCAAACCATAGAAGACAATGCCAGTGAGCTGGCGCTGGTACTTTTCAGCGGGATAAATTATTATACTGGTCAATTTTTTGATATACCCGCCATAACCAAAGCTGCTCATGAAGCCGGGGCAAGAGCAGGAATTGATTTGGCACATGCAGCGGGCAATGTTCCGCTTAAATTGCACGATTGGGATGTGGATTTCGCCTGTTGGTGTTCGTATAAGTACATAAATTCAGGTCCGGGGGGTATTAGCGGGATATTCGTACATGAAAAACACTTTGGCGACAAAGCACTTAACCGCTTTGCCGGATGGTGGGGATACCGGGAGGACAAGCGCTTTTTGATGGCACAGGGATTCGAAGCGGCGATGGGAGCGGAGGGATGGCAGGTGAGTACACCGCCCATTATGTTAATGGCATTACATAAGGCTTCATTGGAGATTTTTGAAGAAGCCGGGGGGATTGATACACTCCGGGTCAAAAGTGAATTATTAACAGGCTACTTCGAGTTTTTGATTAATAAAATTAACCAAGGCTCTGTAAAAGAATTATTTAAGATAATTACTCCAAAAAATAAATGGGAGAGGGGCTGCCAGTTATCCATCGTCTGCAACCAAAATGCCAGGGAAACTTTTAATTATCTTACTCAAAATGGCGTTATCGCCGATTGGCGCGAACCCAATGTGATCCGGCTAAGCCCGGTGCCGCTTTATAATTCATTTAAGGATATTTTTGAAGCATGCCGCATTCTTTCCAGCTTTATTTCAGAAAGCGGCTCATAACGCCTTATTTTATGCTCAAAATAGCTTTCGACCCCATATATGCTCACCCTTTGTCCGAAGGACACCGTTTTCCGATGTTGAAATATGAGCTGATACCTCAACAATTACTTCACGAAGGCACTATTACACGGGAAAATCTTTTTTCACCCGGGCTTTTGGACGAAGAGATCATTTTATGGACACATGATGCCGGTTACTGGCAGCAATTGCGCGACCTGACACTACCAGCAAAAGAAGCCCGGCGCATTGGTTTTCCATTATCGGCACAACTGATAGAACGTGAAGTGAGGATAGGCAAAGGCACTGTTGATGGCTGTCATTATGCTTTGGAGAATGGTATCGCTTTTAATGTAGCAGGAGGGACGCATCATGCCGGCACCAATTGGGGCGAAGGGTTTTGCTTATTGAACGACCAGGCTATTGCAGCTAATTATTTATTGCATAATAAGTTAGCATCATCTATCTTAATCATAGATTTAGATGTTCACCAGGGAAATGGTACAGCTCAAATATTTGAAAATGCGCCCCGGGTTTTTACTTTCTCCATGCATGCGACTAATAACTTCCCGTTCAGGAAAGAAAGATCAGATCTCGACATACCTTTATCTGACGGAATTAAAGGCGAAGATTACTTAACCTTATTGTATGATACTTTGCCGGTGTTGATCGATCAGCATAAGCCTGATTTTATATTTTATCTTGCAGGGGTCGATGTTTTAGCTTCAGACAAACTTGGTAAACTTGCACTAACCCGTGAAGACTGCAAAATGCGTGACCGTTTTGTGTTTGAACAATGTATAAAATACAAAATCCCTGTTCAGGTGAGCATGGGAGGGGGTTATTCGCCGCAAATTAAGGATATTGTTGAAGCGCATTGTAACACCTACCGCCTGGCCAATGAGCTTTACTTTTGATTTAATATCATATTACGCTGGTGCTTTTTGCTGATGTACTGAAACCGCAAAAACATTAATCCAGCTGACACCGCCAGGCCAAGCACCAATCCATACCAAATGCCTGCGGCACCAAACTTCAGGCTTATCCCCAAATAGTAACCCACGGGAAGTCCAAGTACCCAGTAGGCTAAAAAAGTAATGAGTGTAGGGAT
>Ga0206859_1063_pt1 | contig 22538 bp, 19 predicted proteins | sample Alteio_BWOrgCont_47_FD_152882 | JGI IMG/M metagenome (GOLD analysis project Ga0206859, IMG submission 152882) | Enriched cells from forest soil in Barre Woods Harvard Forest LTER site, Petersham, Massachusetts, United States -... | ecosystem: Environmental > Terrestrial > Soil > Temperate forest >... | reverse complement strand
GCTGCTGGTATAACCCATGATCAATACCACATCAAACTTGCGCTTGCGGGCATTAAGCAGGCAATTCAAATCATATATAAACTGCCCGGCCGCGCCTAATAAGTACTCCGGATCGTAACAATGCCCTATCTCGACACCGTTCCACTCGTTTGCCGTGTAGGGGTGATTATGGGAATTGTAAACAGTAACAGAATGCCCCCGCTTAACCAATCCTTCTGAAACATATTCCGAGATATGTTCAAATCCACCATAATGGTTAGGTATGCCCCTTGTTCCTAAAATTGCTATTCTTAGTTTCATGCTGTTGCTGCTAATTGATAAGCTTTTAATGTTTGTATGGCGGCCTGTTTCCAGGTATGTTGTGTTAATATCCGGTCGCGAAGCCTGGCTGGTATAGGTGCCCTGCTTGCCTTTTGTATGGTATCATAAATACTTTCGGGGCTTGAAGGATCGCAGTAAAACGCGTCGTCGCCGAAGTAATCTACAGTATCGCCTTTATCCGTTATTACAATGTTGCATCCCATAACCGCAGCCTCAATCGAGCTTAGGCCGGTGGTCTCGAACCAGCTTGGCAGCACATGCACCTTTGCACGCTGGTAATAAGTAACCAGTTCGTGCTGGGGTAGGTGGTTAATGAACTGAACATTAGCTGCCGCTATTTCGCGGCATTTATAGTAATAGGCCGTTTGGTTTGGCGCGGCAGCACCCATCAGCAGCAAGGTAAATGAGGTGTTGTTCAGGGCTTTTATAAGGTTAAGCTGATTTTTTATACCCTCTATCCGCGCCACACAAATTACAAGGCTGTCATCCTTTTCAACATAAGGGTCATACCTGAAAAGTAAGGGGTCCATACCATTGGTGATGATGTTATACTTTACTTTAGCAGGATAGGCCTGTATTACCCTCCCTGCTTCTGATTTAGAGTTAGGCAATATCATGGCAGCTTTAATAAGCACTTCGAGTATGCTTTTGCGCTGGCCCTTCCATAAATAATCAGGGCTGGCCAAATGATCGCGGCCAAGCAGCCACCGGGCTGTTGTTTTTAAATACTCGACCGTATTTTGCGGCAAATAACCGAACACCCTCGTGATACCTTTGCGGTAATTTCTGTCATATTCGCTATAGTTGCATAGTATGGTGGATACGACAAATGGTTTTTTTGTTTTTTGACTATGATAGAGGATATCTGCCGGGCGTGTGATATTAAAAAAGTGAAGCAGGTCATACGCGTCATAATTTATCCTTTGATTTGATAAAAGGATATCTGCCTGAACGCCAATAAGCGATAACGCGCGGGCTGTTTGCACCGCCTGCACCGTATCGCCACCCGGCACGGTGTACATTGTCGACCTTATGATAAATGCAACCTTCATTTGATGTAATTATTGGCAGGGTTAATTTTATACAGCTTGGTTATCAGGCTTTCGGGCAGAAAGCTTATTAGGTATATCAGGTAATTATCCAGCCGGAGCGGGTGAAGGCTGATGGCCCGGGTCATATTTTCCCTTGCCTTTTGAGGCTGGTAATTATTGAGCAGGAACTTTTTACCGCAGAGCGCATAATATGCACCCTCCTTTATTTTTCTTGAGAATTGCCTGCCGCCGATAGACTGCAGTTCGGTACCCTGGCCCGCATTAATGCTGCGCTGCTTTAAAGTGGCGTATTTAATACGGCGAAACTTGCGGGTGCGCCATTTTTCGTCGATAGTGATGGATTCCGGGTTAAAACGTACTTTAATAAGCGGCTGCGAAAGATTGCACGCCCTAATGTTTTTTAAAATATTCACCCATAAAAAATGGTCCTCGTAGGTATAGGCGTTCGCGTTATAGCCCCCATTATTGATAACCAGTTCCTTTTTATAAAATACACTGGAGTGAATAAAAGGGCATACCGTATAGCTGAGTTGCTGGATCTCCTCATTTAAATGGGCAGCGGGGTGATGGGTAAAAATATAATGACCCGCTACATCAATATATTCAGCAGCGGTGCCAATAATGCTGTATTCGGGATAAGCCGTAATAAAATCGTACTGTACCTTTAAGCGGTTTGGCAGGCAAATATCATCCGCATCAAACCGCGCTATGTATGGCGCTCTTGCATGTTCCAGGCCAAGGTTAAGCGCTACAGCTACACCTTTGTTATCCTGGCTGATACATACGATACGGGGGTCATTAAATGACTTTATGATATTTACCGTATCATCTGTAGAGCCATCGTTAATAATTAACAACTCAAAATCAGTGAACGACTGCGCAAGCACCGACGATATGGCTTCGCCGATGTAGCGCGTCGCGTTATAAGCAGGCATTAACACTGTTATTTTGGGTTGCTCAGTTTTCATAAATAGTGTAGGCGGGTAATGAGGTTTCTTTAATATTGAGGAATAGCAGCAATTCAAAAAATACGATCACCGATAGCTGTTCAAACCAGTAATCGATAAATAAAACCGGGATAAGCAACAATAAAAGCGGTAAACCATAGCTTAGTTTTTTATAATGTTTAGCAAAGAAGAACAGGTAAAAGACGATAAAAGCAGTCAGGCCTAATAAACCATATTCGCCTAAAAGCTGATCATAAACAGAATATGGGCTATTGGTTAATGAATGTTGTCCTGAATTTTTGCTGAAGAAGTTTAAGTAGAGGTCGAGGTGATTGGCAAAAAAGCCTTGGGCGATATATACATATTTTGCCGGGTAGCCGCCTGCAAAACCTAACCCGGTAGCGCGGAATGCCAGTTTGGATGAAAAATTCCCTATACCGGCACCGGTGAATATTTTAGCGGAATGCCGGCCTAAATAATTTACAGTTTGCAGCGTAGCAATAGCCTTGCCCGGCAATAGCGGCAATGCCTTGTTTTGGCCTGAAACAGGCAGTTGAGTTTTATTTTGATCTATAAAATTGATCAACACCTGCTGATCGGATGTGGTATCTGTTGGTGTTTGGTAAGGTTTGGTATTGATGTCCGGTCCCGGAATCAGTATGCGGCCGTTTTCGGTTTTAGCCACAGGAATATTAACCCATGCAGCTTGTTTTGGCCCCGGCTTTTTACTTAAAACCTTAGAGACACTATCGATATAATGCTGCGCGAATTGGTGTTTTATTTCTTCAGGCGTTAAAACAGCTTTAACTACAGGTTTTGCCTCTAAAGGAACAATTTGCGGATGAACTATGTTTTTTATGGTTTCGTTGGCATATACATTGTTTTGCGGCGATATTTTCGCCATAAAAACCACGAGGAACATGGCGCATACAACAATGATACTTTTCTGATCCTTACTGCTCCGGAAAATGAATAAGAAAAGGAATACCAACAGCAGCGCGATATCGATAAAATTGCTGCCCGTAAGCAGTGTTACCGCCATGCAAACCAGCACCATAGCGGGTTTCCTGACCGCCAGGAAATAAATAACCCCAAAGGCATTTAAAACCGCGTTAGTTGTTGAGGTATCGAAGCTTATGCCTTTGATATAATCGCCTGTGCCTATATAATATTTCTGGTATTCTCCCTGGTAGGTATAGGGATTGATAGCGCCTGTTTCCCAAATGATATGCGCAAGCATAAGAAATGAGAAAACCGCGTTGATGATAAAAAACACGAGAATAGTGTTGTGGATAGTTATCGCGGCATTGTTTTCGACGGACAGTTTTACCTGGTGTATGGCCAGGATGCACATGAACCAAAATAACAACCCATTAAAAAACACCAGCAGGTAATGTGGGTTCCCGAAATTTAAGTTTAAAAAAAGATCGACGGATGCTATGGCCATCACGATCAAATAAAACAACGGCAACCGTGAATTTTTAAAACCGAAGCCAAACTTAAAATTGAATTGCAGCAAGTAGATGATAATGATAGCCGGTACTTTTACCGCCAGTTTTACATCTAAAAACAGCAGCAAAAACAATAGCAGCTTCCAGTCTGCAAAAGTTTTAAGCTTTTTTAGTTTACTATCTGCAATATTAAAAACCATTGAAGGGGGTTCCATAAAAATGCCGCATTGTTGCAGCTTTCTTATAAAACGTTACGGCTCAAAAACTAAAATGGTTGCCTGCGCAGCAAGCAGATATTGTTTTAATTTAAATTGATGAGGGCCAGCATTTCTTTTCGGGCGCCAAACCTGATCAGCCGTGCGATGAAGAGCAAGAGGATATAAAATGTTATGGACAAGGGAAACAGTATCCATAAATTACCGGTAATAGTTTTTGCGGTGTAGCCGCTCACTATAGCGCATGATAAACAGACAATTAGGAAATACCAGTTGTGGGTTAGTCCCGCCATGCGGGTTTTATAGCGGTAAAAGCAAAACTGTACGACACATGCCGCTAAAAAGGCAATGGCCGCACCTTCATTTTTTAGTATAGGGATAAGTATAATATCGCCGCCAACATTCACAATTAATGTGATGATAAATGAGCTGAGTATCATTTTTAAACGACCGTTGGCAAAATTTACCGTCCAGTAAAAGTTATTTAAATAAAGCAGCGGGATGCAAAGTGATAATATAAAGATGGTTTGCACATTCACTGCACCGTATTTCCCGGCGGTGATGGCATCAATGATGGGTGCCCAACCTATATTTAACAGCAGCACGGTTAAGGCGGCGATGATCATTTCAATTTTTACCAAATAATTAAGTGCCGGTATAGGTACATCGCCCTGTTTAAACAACCGGGTGAATTTAGGGATCAATAAAGGGGCTATGGCCAGTAAAGGCAGCGTGGAGACCTCGAATACTTTATAAGCAAAACTGTACTCGGCCAATTTTGCGGCAGTTAAAATAAACCCGATAAATATCCAGTCGAAACGTGCCAAAGCCGATGTGATGAGTACGACACCGGTTTGCGGAAGTGATTCAAATAACAATGCTTTATAATCGGCAAATTTCAATTGAAGGGTTAACCTGATCTTAGTAGCCCTGCTAAACAAATACACACAAAGCAGGAATTCCACCACATCGCCGCTAATAAATACGATGATAACGTTATGCATACTAAGCCGGTGCGTGATAGCAAGTATGGTAAGCCCCCCGCAACGAACAATATTTGAGGCCAACAGCATATAAGCCAGCAAGCGGAATTTTTCGAGCCCTGTTGCCGCCTGTTTAAACGGTGTGGAGAAAAATATCATCATTTTGCCGAAGCCGATAAGCAAAACTATGGTGTAAATATCCCCGGCTTTGTTAAACAAAAAAATGCCCGAAAAGAATAAGCCATAACATAATAGCCCTGCAATAACTACATGAAAAAAATATAAAGACAGCAGTTTTGGCGGATCTTCACCTGCCGCTATTTTTTTGATGATCAGCTGATCGATACCAAAAGAAAGGATATTAAATACTGCTAAAAGAACGGCTAAAGCAAGATTGATCAGTCCGAAACTGTTTTTATCTAAACCGGTAGATAAAATATAGAATATACCCAATCCCAACACTTGGTTCAAAACAAGCTGCGTTGCATTTGCTGAAAGATTTTGAATAAGCCTTGATTTCATTGAACGATTGAAATTATCGATATTCAATGGCAAAACTCTCTTTTACAGCATGTTTTTTTTGAGGGTGAGTTTCAAAGCGGTTTAGGTAGGTATATTTTCGGCGGGTATTTACAAAATTCGTTTTCGCTATCAGCCATCCAGGCCTGCCATCCAGGAAACCAAGGAGAATGAAGTAGCTTTTTAAAAAACCAAAAACGGGCGAAAGGTGCATTTTTACCGCACCCGCCCTTTTGCCGTTTTTAAAATATTGTTCGGCGCATAATTTGGCGTAATAATTACATTTCCGGTCGTATTCGTCAATATTACTAATGGTATAGTGGTGCAGGTGGCCTTTTATTTTTTTTATCCGGATGTTTTTATTCAATACAAGGCTTTCATGAACAATAGTTTCGGCCCATCGTACAGATTTGCGGTTAAATAACCGGATATGATGTTCCCTTCCCCAATTACCATGCAGTACAGGCTGCATGCCGCAATAGGAACGGAAAGGGATATCGTAAACAACATTAACATCATTGAGCGGGATATTCTGCAGCGTGTTTATCAGTTCTTCATCGGGCAATTCATCGGCATCAATACTTAATATCCAGTCATACCCGGCCAGTTCGTTCCCAAGGTTTTTATTAGAACCGTAGCTTATCCATGACCTTTTATATATCCGGCAGCTATGTTTGGCAGCAATAATTAATGTATCATCAGTGCTGCCATTATCAATAATTACAACATCATCAGTGATCAATTTTGACCGTTTAATACACTGCTCAATTACAGCACCTTCATTTTTTGTAATAATTACTATAGAAACCGGGATCATCTTTTCAGGCTTTTACGTGTGTATATCTATTATTTCGGCGGTTTAACATTAATGGTTGCCTCGCATCATAAATATTGTTTGCCGTTCCCTCATTTTTCACTATGCTCCTGTCCTTTTACTTTTTTCATATTTCAAAGGCAACCTTTTAGTAAGGCTTAACGTGATGTAGAAAGAAAAACCATAAAGACCCCATATGGGAGAGGAAGAGTTACATCAACTGATCGGCGGCTGTATAAAACAGGATAGAAAAGCGCAGAAAATGCTGTATAAGGCATTCTATGGTTTTGCTATGGGTATATGTTTAAGGTATGCCGGTAACAGGGATGAAGCCGCCGAGGTAATGAACCAGGGATTTTTTAAAGTTTTTACACATATAGAGAAATTTGACAGCAACAGGTCTTTCCAGGCATGGCTGGGCAGGATCATGATCAATACATCTATAGATTTTTACAGGGCCAACCTAAAAATGGCTTATACCGAGGATATTGAAACGGCTGAACATGTTAGCCATGGCGACCTTGCCGACAAAAACCTGCATTACAACGACCTTTTGGCCATGGTGCAGCGATTGCCGCCTTCGTACAGAACGGTTTTCAGCCTGTTCGCTATTGAGGGTTATTCGCATGAGGAGATCAGTGAGATGTTAAATACTTCTGTCGGCACCTCAAAGTCGAACCTGCATAAAGCAAGGCATAAGTTAAAGCAAATGATATTAGGGGCCGACAGGCCCGTGAATAATGCCAATTATAACAGCGGCATGGATTATAACCCGGTGGTGGCCGTAAAGGGCATTAACGAAAGCGGTATATTTTATAACAGGGGTATTAGGGAATGAAAAACGATAAGGACGAAGAGTTGGATAAATTATTCCGGAACGGATTGCAGCGCCCGCATCAATATGACGGGTACCTGGATGACGACTGGGATAGGCTTGAGGCTATGCTGGATAAGCGTGACCGTCGCCGCCCCATCCTCTATTTACGCCCGGTTTTAAGTGTTGCAGCTGCATTATTAGTTTTGTTGATGGGATGGTGGTTGTTTATTCCCAAAAAAGAAAAAATACCGCATACTATTGCGCGTACGGTTATAAGATCTCCTAAAACCGGTTCAATAAACAACATTGCTTCTGTAAATAAACAAGCCATAAATGGTTCAAAACAAACATCGGGTGTTGCTCCAAAGGCGGTTGAGCAATTAACATCCAAAACTTATAATGATGATCTGCGGCTTGCTGATAAGACCACAAAAACACGTATCGCTGATAATGTAAATGGAAAAGATGCTAACGGAATGTCTTCAGCATCACAGGGCGAATCAAACAAAATCCTTTTGGTAGCGCAAAATCCAAGAATGCTCATAAATACTGTAGGGTTAAAAGAAGCCGGTCTGCCATCCGGCAATTATTTTGAGAAAGCCGCTATAAATACTGCATTAGAAGATACAAAGGGCAATGCCAATAAAATTACCATCAAACGTAAAAATGGGTTCAGGCCAATTTATGCCATAAGTGTAGTTGGTGCGCCCGACCTTAACAGTGTCGGCACATTTCAGCAAAGTAAAGTAGGCACTAACCTGGGCCTGGAATTAGCTGCGGGCATTTCAAAGAGGTTTACCATAAGTACCGGTGTGCTATACTCGGACAAGCCCTACATAACCAATTTTTCAAATTACCATGCTACCGGCTACACATTCCAGGTCGATCCGTTAAACGTAAGCGCAAATTGCAGGATGCTGGACATCCCATTAAATATAAATTACCTGGTGTACAACAAGCACCTTCAAAAACTATCTTTCGGTACCGGCCTGTCTTCTTATATCATGTTACAGGAAGATTACCAGTTTAATTATGCAAGCAATACAGTAGCGGGCCCCCGCTACTATGATGTGCCGGGCAGCAATAAATATTTTTTCGGTGTGGCAAACTTAAACGCTACTTATGAGCGGCAACTCAGTTCAAAAGTAAGTTTTATGGTGCAGCCTTATTTAAAGCTACCCATAACCAACATTGGTTACAGCCAGGTAAGGCTGCAGTCCACCGGCCTGGCCTTTGGGGTGAGTTACAACTTAAATACGTTTAAAAAACCAGATTAAAATGAAATATATCGTTATGATTTACCTCGCCGGGATAAGTATTTTTCAAGCGGGACAAGACACCTATGTATGTAAAAACGCGAAGATCAGCCTTTATTCCAGCGCGCCGATAGAGGATATTAAGGCCGAAACGTCTTCTGCGGCATCTGTATTTAACAGCACTACCGGCGAACTTGATTTTAGTGTGAATATTCAATCTTTCCAGTTCGAAAAGTCGCTGATGCAGGAGCATTTTAACTCCGACTACATGGAAAGTGATAAATTTCCAAAAGCAACTTTTAAAGGAACTATTAAGGAGCATGTGGATGTGTCAAAAGATGGCACCTATCCAGTTACTGTTACAGGAGATCTTACCGTACATGGCGTAACCCAAAAACGCACCATTCCCGGCACGCTGACGGTAAAAAGCGGCGTAATTACTATGATCTCGCAGTTTATTGTTAAATGTGCGGATCATCATATCAAAATCCCCAGTATCGTATTCCACAACATAGCCGAAAACATTCAAATGAATGTATCTGCCACTTACACAGCATATAAAAAATAACCTCCAATAAAAAACGACATGAAAAAATATTTAATACTTGCAGCAATTCTAACGATCAGTTCAGGCTTGATGGCGCAAAACACCGAAAAGAAAACAACATCGTCAAATACCCCTGCCGACTCATTACTGAACTCATTAAGCAGCGATGATAAATCCGCTCCGGTGGTCATTTTCAAATCATCAAGAATGGTGTTGTCACAATCATCGGAAACTGTTAAGAAAAATAACCTCAATTTTTTGATCATACACCGTTTCGGGGATTTTGCAGGCAAAGATGGCGGCGGGCAAACTTATTTTGGCCTGGATGATGTGTCTGATGTTTACATCGGGTTCGAATATGGCATAACCGATAATCTGAACATTGATATCGGCCGGACAACTATAGGCGGCCTGGCTGATCTTGAACTTAAATATGCGCTTTTGCACCAAACCACCAATGGCGGCAGCCCGCTGGCTATAACTTTAATAGGCGAAGGTGGCTTAAGGCCTTATGGCGACTATCCAACTTTTGATGACCGCATGTCCTACTTCGCCCAGGCCATCTTCGCGCGTAAATTTTCTGACGAAATATCGCTGCAAATCGCACCATCGTACACTCGAGATAATCTTCCAATCCCAGATGTTGCAGGAAACCAGCAGCAGTTTATCTCCTTATCGGGTACGGCACGGATAAGATTGAGCAACCACATGGGCTTCATTATTGATTATGCGCATCCGTTCTCGTCCTATCGCACTTCCTCAAATGGTTTTCACGATCCTTTGGGTTTTGGCCTCGAAATGGAAACCGGTGGGCATGTTTTCACCATCAACATTACCAATGCCCGGGCGGTTGATGAAATTAATTACCTCAGCAATACACAATCCACCTATTCAAAAGGACAATATCGTTTAGGTTTTACCATCTCACGGATGTTCCAAACCAAACATAAAAAAGAGGATTAATGTTGAAGAAATTAAGACTACTCGCTCCTCAAACTTTTTATCGGGTTAACAACCGCTGCTTTAATGGATTCATAGCTAACGGTGAGCCAGGCAATGCTTAATGCCCCAAATGATGCTATAAAGAAAACCAGCCAGCTAACATTTATATGATATGCAAAACCTGCCAGCCAGCCGTTTACCGCATACCACGAAACGGGTATCGCGATAACAATGGCGATCACGATGAGCCTGGTTATATTTGAGGATAGCATGAAAACGAGATTTAATACCGAAGCGCCTAATACTTTGCGTACACCTATCTCCTTGGTGCGTTGCTCGGCCATAAAAGCCGACAGACCGTATAGCCCCAGGCAGGAGATAAAAATACCAAGAATGGCAAACAGGTTAAAAATATTGCCCATCTGTTGTTCGCCCTTGTATAATTTGGACAGGTCCTGGTCGAGGAAATCAAATTTGAAAGGATAAGCCGGGTTAAGCTCTGCACTGATTTTTGACAAGGCCTGTATGGTAGCATTAGTTTTTCCGGGTTGAGTTCTTACCATAACAAAGCCGCCAAAATTATTATAGGTCATTATCAGGGGTTCCATAGCTTGCTGAACAGGCTTAAAGTTAAAGTCCTTTACAACGCCAATAATGGTTTCTTTTTTACCCCAGAGTGTTATAGACTTACCTATGGCAGTATTGGCAGTCAGCCCCATGGTTTTCGCCATTTTCTCGTTGATCATGTAACTGGCCGAATCAGATTTGAATGCGCTTGAAAAACTTCGCCCGGCCAATACCTGCATTCTGAACGTGTGAGTAAAGCCCTCATTAACAGACATCACAGGGAAGGACATTTGTGAGCGCGGATCTTTGCCATCCCAACTCACGCTGAGCGTCCAGCTTCCCAGGTCGGTAGGCAGGTCGGAAGTGATGGCAAAATCACTTGTTAAAGGGCTTTGGATTAATTCATCTTTTAAAGCTTGTTGTTTTTTCCACATGTCGCCGGTCATGGGCATATATAACAGGTTGGCCTTCTCGAAACCCGGATCACGGTCTTTGATGAACTTGAGCTGGTTATAGATAACTACTGTGCCCACCAGTAATACAATGGATACCGCGAATTGAACAACCACCAAAGTATTGCGGAAAAGTAAATTACCACCCATTGCCTTTACATTGCCCTTCAGCACCTTAACCGGGTTGAAACCGGACAGGAATAAAGCAGGATAGCTGCCGGAAATTAGACCCGTGAACAAGGCAATGCCTATAAGGCTTAACCATAATTGCAGGTTAAAAAAATCGAGGCTAAGTTTCCTGTCTGCCAGTTCATTAAATACCGGCAGGAATAAATGAACTACAATAAGTGCAAGGAATAAGGACAGGAAAGAGATCAACACTGATTCACTTAAAAACTGGATCACCAGTTGCCCGCGAACGGCGCCCGCTACTTTACGCAATCCAATTTCTTTAGCCCTTCGGGCAGAACGCGCGGTAGCGAGGTTCATAAAATTTATGCAGGCTACCACAAGGATCAATATGGCGACGATAAAGAAGATGCTGACATATTGTGTGTTACCATGCCCCGGCATATCGCCCAGCCGTTCGGGTGCCAAATGTATTTTAGTTAAAGATTGTAAATGGAACGAAGCCTTTACAGTAGAACTGTGTTTATGAAAGATGTTGTTGATCTGGTTTTCCAACCGGGTTAAATTTGCCGGTGAGGGGTTGAAGCTTTTATCCAATTGAACATAATCCCAAAAATTGAAATTATCCCATATATTATTTTTCAGATCATTATTTGATCTTGCTAATGAAGCCATTGGCATAATAAAGTCGAATTGAAGATCGGAATTGGCTGGGATATTTGCCAAAACGCCTGTAACTATCACATTTTCGGTATTATCTTTTCGAATGATCTTACCGATAGGGTTTTCATTACCAAAATATTTTGTGGCCATTGCCTGCGTTAGTAAAATGGCATCAGGCTGTTGTAAAGCGGTGGCTGGGTCGCCTTTAATTAAAGGGTATGAGAAAATATTAATGAAACTGGGATCAGTGTAAAAGGCGTATTGCTCCTGGAATTTTTTTCCGTTTGTTTCAAACAAAACCGGATCACTTGGCCGAAGGCGAACAGTGTTTTTAATAACCGGCATTTGTTCTTTTAAACCGGCAGGCATCCCCGCTGAACCTACTGCATCCTTTGAATCCGTAAAATCACTGGTTATGCGATAGATCTGCGCAGCGTTTTTATGGAATGTGTCGTAGCTTAATTCATTTTGTACCCAAAGTAATATCAGGATACTTGATGCCAAGCCTATGGTTAAGCCCAATATATTTATGATGGAATAAGCTTTATCCTTTATTAAATTTCTGTAGGCAAGCTTGATATATGTTTTCAGCATAATATTTTATGATTAATAGATACTCAATATTGTATCTGTAAATTTAATAATATTATGCAACGAAAACTTGTGCCAATGGAGTAAAATATTGATAATAAGTGATTTGTAAAAAAACGAAAAAATTACACCGTTCGGAAACAATACAACAAGTGTGCGGTTTTGACCGGGCGTGAATGAAATTATTGGATAAACGAGCTGACCGTTTTTTCTATTTTAAATAGGGGAGATAACCGGCAAGGCGTTTGAGCAGATCTTTATTATCCTGAACTATTTTTGCCGTTTCTTTCTCGCCCAAAGGCAAAATCAGGTAAACAAAGGGATTATTCTTCGCTCCCAGTACCAATGGGGCGGCATTCCCAACGAAAGGAGAACCTGCATGCCCGCCGGGTACGTTACAAATAGCCTCATTTGTTAAATACGGCGCATAAGGCATATAATGCGGCATGTTCATGGTTGCAACTGTATACTTATCGGGCGGCCCTACGTACCAACGCATTATTGGAGCCAGCATGTAGGAAATACCCGACTTTGGAGCCTTGTAAATGCCCTTCCTGATCCTGTCAATTATAATGTTCCTGACCTGCAAGGCTGTATATTTTCCAGAAGCCCTCATTGCCGCCACGGCCTGGTAAACCGGAAAAATCATTTTGGCACCTTCGGCATCAAAGCTTATAGGAGCGATAACGTCTTGCCTGAATTCAGACCATTCCCATTCTGTCCGGGCAACAAAAGCTACGAAACCGTTTGATCCTTTGCGGGCCAGATAATAACCTTTTGAGGGATCCAGCAAATAAACGGAAGCCCCGTTACGCAGGTCGGGCGGCAATGCGCTTAACGCATAATCACGTTCCAGGTCTGCCGGCATTTTTTCAAGCCGGAGATCCGCAAGTGTTTTCGCAAAACTTTTTGGGGTACTGAATACCAGGGTAAGAAGGAAAAAAATACAGAAGAATCTTTTTGCAGAACTGATCTTGCTATTCATATGTTTTGGGGTTAAATATCATAATTTAGAATATGTTATGTGCTTGTTGGGTAAACTCCCGGTCAGTGTCAAAGAACAGTATTATCCTTTATTTTGCCTTATTATTAGGGAAACTTATACCCGGGCCAAAGAAACACGTAAACTCTTTTATTTTGCCATCCTTAAGTTTAAAATACTCCGTGTTCTCCATTTCCTTGCCATCCATAGTCCAGCCATGATAGAGTACAAAGGCGTCATCTCCATCAACAACAAGTTTATCAATATGGAAACTTTTGATATTGTATGCATTTGGCCAGCACCTTTTCTTATATTCCACTATGTCAATATGGTCATCATTCGGGCTGGTGAAAGTAAACCCATCAGCGAAAAGAGGCTTCAGCATGTCCCAATCTTTTTTCTCATAAGCAGTATAAACCGCCCTAACTGTTTTTTCGTTGACTTGCCTTGCATCCTGGGCGGTACAGTGTAAGGTAAGTAAGAGCAGCGTAACCGCAATTAAGCATCCAAGCACATTTTTTTGTAATTGATTTTTCATATTATTTTGATTGGGTTTTAATGATGAATGTATATAATACGCCTAAATAAAGTTATTTAGCCAAACCGGGTTTAACAAGGGGCATAACCGACAATTAATGGGTGTTATTGAGCCAGATATGATCATTCGGTATTTAAGGTGAAAAATTGTTGAATAAATCTACAATTAAAATTTAAGCCACAATAGGTGAATACTGTTAATCTTTGATCACGACGTTTTCATACAACACAATACGCTATCTTTAAAAAATGCATCACCAGGAATTTGAAGCCCCCGAAGAATTACGGGATACCATAAATTGCTTTTGGTATATCAGGAGAAATGGCGGTGAAGGGCAGGCAAACTTCGAGGTGCAACCGGATGGCTTTGCCGAAATTATTTTTTATTTCGGGAACCTCTCTAATATTTCCTACAATAGCGGCCTGCAGCCATTGCCGTCACCATTCATGATGGGGCTGCTCAATCAGCCGGCTATTTTTTATACACAAAACCGTTTGGAAATTATTGGTATCAGGTGCTATCCCTGGACGGTATTCGACCTGCTCAGCATAACCCCGGGTAAAGAAGGGTTGCGTGTATTTGAGCATCCTATCGCGCGGCTTCAAACCATATTGGACGAGCTTATCCGTGCCGGTAGGATAGAAGAAGCGATAGCTGAAATAAAACAATATTTCCTGGATGCACGTTCGCACGTCGCTGCGGATAGTATGCTGTTTAAAGCCGGAAATGCGATGAGTAAAGCAAATGGCACCCTACCGGTGAGGCGGGTAGCTGAAGCGGCCCATGCTACGGTACGTACATTAGAAAGAAAATTCAAGGGATCTACAGGACATAGTGTTAAGGATGTTTCCGGACTGATGCGTTTTGAGCAGGTACGGAACCAATTATGGCTTAATCCGGATGCTAACCTTGCCGGGCTCGCCCATGAGCTGGGCTATACCGATCAATCCCACCTAAGCAGGGAGTTTAAACGCTACAGCGGCACCACCCCGGCGGCATTCGCGCGAAAGGCAAAGCAAGGCAAATCCATAGCAGGAGATGATTTTGTCGCGTTTGTACAATCGTAGATCATCCCGATCCCGGAATTTTGTCAAAATAAATAATGACAAAAATGGAATCATCGAAAGATAAAAATATACTCATTTCAGGCGCGAGCATAGCCGGGCTTTCCACTGCTTTTTGGATGAACAAATTAGGCTACGGGGTAACTGTTGTTGAAATGGCAAACATGCCCCGTACTGCAGGCGCGGCTATAGATATTCGCGACAGTACCGTAGAGGTGGTTAAACGCATGGGAATTTATGAGCAGCTAAAAGCAAACATGCTGCACGTGGAAAGGATAGAGTTTAAAAATGCTGATGATGTTACGGAAGGCTCGATAGTAATGCCGGATGATGAGGAGCAAGCTGTACAAAATGATATCGAAATTGAGCGGGATATATTTATTGGTATTTTATATGATCAGTTGAAAAACGATGTGGAGTTTATTTTTAACAACAGCATCACCGCGTTAAATGAAACCAAAGACCATATAGAAGTTAATTTAAAAACAGGTCCGCAACGAGTCTTTGACCTCGTGATCGGTTGCGATGGCGCGCATTCGAATGTTAGGAAGCTATGGTTTGGTCATGAATCGGAATATGCCCATTTTATGGGCGCCTACTTTGGGCTTTCCATTGTAAACAAATTACTGGTGAAGCAAAAAACCATGCAAATGTTTAACGTGCCCAATAAGGCCATTATGCTGAATGCTTATAAGAATAAGACCGATATTATTTTTTGTTTTAACTCAGAAAAGGAAATTCCTTACGACTATCGTGATATGGAACATCAAAGAAAGATCATACCGGAACAGTTTGCCGGGCAAGGCTGGAGAACGGAAGAATTACTGGAAGAAGTGAAGCATTCAGGAGGTTTTTACTTTGATAAATTTTGTCAAATAAAGATGCCATCGTGGACAAAAGGTCGCGTGGCACTGGTGGGCGATGCAGGTTATTGCGCCTCGCCCGCTGCGGGAATGGGTGCGTCGTTATCTGTAAGCGGAGCCGGAGCATTGGCCGATGCTTTGCAAAAACACGGTGGTGATCTTGAATCAGCATTTAAAGATTATAACAAAAACTTGCGCCCATTTATTGAGGAAGTTCAGGCTATGGCGGAATTGAATGTAAAGGAAAGCTTTATCCCGAGGACCGAAGAGGCAATCCGAAAAAGGAACACACAAGCAAAGTTTTTTTAATTATAAGACATGTTGATAGCAGATAAACAAGTAGCCATAGTTGGCGGCGGCCCCGGAGGATTAACATTGGCCCGGCTTTTACAGCTTAAAGGTGCGAATGTAAAAGTTTATGAAAGGGACATAAATAAACATGCCCGGGTGACAGGCTCACCACTTGATATGCATGAAGGATCGGGGATGGCGGCTTTGCAGAAAGCCGGTTTGGTTGACGAGTTCAAAAAGAATTTCAGGGTTGGCGCAGATAAAAAACTTATTGTAAATGAGAACGCGGAAATATTTTTCAGCGACCATGATACTAAACAAAATGAAGATATCGAAAATGGATCATTTAATCCGGAGATAGACCGCGGCCCGTTGAGAAATATATTGCTGGGATCTTTACAGCCGGGAACTGTAGTATGGGATAGTCATTTCATCTCGATGGAAAAGCAAAATGACGGCTGGTTGCTGCATTTCAAAAACAGCTTACCTGCTTATGCCGATATAGTAATTGCTGCTGACGGGGCTAATTCCAGGATCAGGCCATATATTACCGAGATCAAAGCTTTTTATTCAGGTATTACGATGGTGGAGATCAATATTCCTGATGCAGAAAAAGCAGCCCCTCATATTTATAAATTGCTGAATGGCGGAAAAATAATGGCATTTGGTAATAGAAAGTGTTTATTAGGCGGCCAGAAAGGCGACGGCAATATAGGTTTTTACGCAAGTCTGAAAGCCGATGAGCATTGGGCTACTAATAACGACTTAGCGCATTATGACAATACACAATTGCTGCAATGGTTTAAAGCAGCATATGCCGAATGGAGCAACATTTGGTACGAACTGTTTGAAAATGCAGTTCTGCCTGTTATTCCGCGCCCTATTTATTGTATGCCTTTGGACCAAACCTGGGAAACCTTGCCCAACCTAACCATGATCGGTGATGCGGCACACGTAATGCCCCCATTTGCCGGGGAAGGCGCGAACTCGGCCATGCTTGATGCTTTGGAGCTGAGCGAATACTTAACATCCGGTAAATACGGTACAGTAAAAGAAGCCATTTCATCTTATGAAATAAATATGCGCAAAAGGGCATCAATGGCAACGCAAAGATCGCTTGAAAACGGTGAGCGGATGCACTCGGCAGGTGCACTGCAAAAAATGCTGGCTGTTTTTGGCGATAAGTAATTCCTATGCTTCAGGCCCGGATCCTTTTGCTTTAAAAGGCTACCATTTTAAAAATATTCCTTTCCTTTTTGATAGGTTTTATGGCGACTTGTTGCGGCGATTTGAATTATATTAACCTGACTATCAATGATATACAATCAATATTAAGTTATTTTATACACTGGCATCGTTTTGGCATTCGATACCATATATATAAAAAAAATGAATAATATTCGATCAAAAATTCTGCAAATGATCATAGACAAACTGGGGGTGAATGAAGCGCTACTTACTAACCATACACTTTTCTATGACGACCTGGATGTTGATTCCCTGGACTTTTGCGAGCTTATAGTTGATATTGAAAATGCTTTTAATATTACCATTGAAGATGATCAATACACTAAAATCAAGACAGTTGGTGCGTTGATCAATTTTGTAGCACAAAAAACTAAAAATAAGCCCGAAAACAGGTTACTTCAAGCACATGCCAATAATTGAATCCCCGGATGCAATGTTAATTGCCGGTGATAGATCAATTGGGGACGAACAATAGTAATTTACAATCTTACATTTCTAAAAGGATACTCCAGGAGAGTACAATTGGGGAAATTAGGGAAAAAACGATGAATAAGTGGGTATTTATGTGCTTATTAAATAGCATGAGTTTAAGCTAAAATGCTTTAATATTTAATGAATAGATTTTTTCCCTTATCTTAATTAACGCCTAATAATTAATTAAAATTTTCTTAAGCTAAATTTTTTTTACTCCAAGTTAATAGCTAACTTCATTTGCTGAAATTTATCCAAAGCATTTAATAAGTATAACAACTGGTAGTTTTTTATCGTGATATGAAGGTGTTCGCGGGTTAATTTATCTATCCGGTGGTTGTTTAATATGAGCGGATCGCTGGCATTAATTTTGGCTTACCCCACTGACTTAATCGCTTTGATATCAATTAAAGAACAATACCATGAGGATAAATTTACCCCCTGTTTATATAATTAGTTGTGTAATTTTTTTTAGTATAATCAATACCCGCGCGATAGCGCAAACCCAAACCGATCAGCTAAATGCTAACCCCGGTTCCCATACACAATTGTCACCTTCTTATGGAAAGCTTCCGGGCGGCAGTTATTTATTCCTGAATGCTGCAAATGGCCATACATCAGACATTAGGGCAAGCAAATATGTAACTAATACAACATCGCAGGAAGTGCAAAACGCACCGGCCATATCCGGTTCAAATACACATACCAATGCCGTTCCTGTGCAGGCTGCAACTGATGGAAATTCAGGTTTTCACCTGCAATTGACTCAAGATGCAAATACTGATAATTATGCGCAAACCGGTGTTTATTTTATGATCGGTGCCTCCGATAAATACTCCGTATGGGAGGACGCTGTGCAGATCAATGGCCCCGGCGCCTCGGTATTCCTGTCAAGCTTTACCTCCGACAACGTTGATGTTTGTATCAATACCATGAGTGATTATGCTAATGGCAAAAGGATCCGATTATTAGTTTATGGAACAAACAGTGGACAATATACGCTCTCTTTTGCCGATATGAACGAGATAGATACCGCATCCTATAATTTATATCTTGTAGATAACCAGCAAAAAGATTCAGTAAACTTAGTACATGGGTCTTATACTTTTAACATTAATCCGGGCGATACCTCAAGCTTTGGCGCTTACCGTTTTGTACTTTCTGTTCAGCATAAACCCGTTCCCCCATATTCTTTGAGTAGTTTTTCGGGCCAAAAGGTAGCATCGGGCGTACAGCTTAGCTGGGCTACAGTTAATGCGGGAAACTATACCGGTTTTACCCTGCAAAAGTTAAATAATGATGGCAGTGTTGGCGATTCTTTATATGCTGTACAGAGCGACAGTGGAGTAAATACTTATGACTTTATAGATATACATCCTACCATTGGCAACAATGTTTATCGCCTGTTACAAAATGGTATTACCGGTAATATTACCTATTCAAATCCCGTTACTGTGGGATATAATAATTCACTGCCAAATAATAACCTTACTTTATATCCAAATCCTGCTGTAAGCACCATGAATGCAAGCTTTACCTCGGGTTCTGCCTCTACAGCCTCTTACGCGGCCTATATTTATAATTCAATGGGTGGTTTGGTTAAGCACGAAGCTGTAGCGGCAACTACCTGGACAGAAGACGTATCATCCTACAGGCGGGGTGTATATTTTATCCAGGTGAAAGACAACAATGGGAACATTATCGCGCAGTCGAAATTTGTGAAAGCGGAATAATTAGCTTTCTTCCGTATGCTTTTTAAAATTATCTAAAACGACAGGGAATTGAGGTAAAAAAGAAACAATCAAACCTTTCTGATCACACATGTCCCCGACTTGTCGGGTATAGGAATAATAAACTCAGGCTTATCAGTAAAAAATTCATCCATCGCTTTTTTGGCTCCCGGCCAAAACAGGCTGCTATAATCGTGCATGATCAAAAAACCGCCTTTTTTCAGGCGTGGGTAGAAATATTTTAAGCCTTCGCGGAACGGGGCCTCAAGGTCGCAATCGATGTGTACCAATACTAAATCTTTAAGGTCGCCGATCTGTGTTAATGAATCAGGAAAGAAACCCTGTACATACACCGCGTTTTCCTCGCCAACGAATTGTTTTACCTCTGCAAGGGACGTACCTGAAAAATCCTGCTCATACCTTTTTTCACTGCCACCTTCAAAATCTTTTTCATCAAACCCTTCAAAGGTGTCAAACAAATAGGCTTTTGTTTTCATCCGCCCTGCAAATTTTGCTAATAAAAAAGCGGAGTTTCCTTTAAATACGCCAAGCTCGGCAACATCGCCGGTGATCTTTTCTTCCAGTAACTGATCGATGCAAAGGTTCAGGAAAAAGAAGCGGGTAAGGTCGCCAACATTATTGTCGTAAAATCCGGCTGTCCATTTTTTTACATCTTCGTAATCAAAAAAGTCAGCGCCTTTTTTGTACAGTTCAAGATTGTCGGAATACCTGTCGGGCAGGTATTGAACAAATTGCTTTTGCCACTCGTTATTCTTTTTATACCGTACCAGGTGCCTGTTTACCTGCTCCTTTTTGAGCATTTCGGCCACAGCGTGGTTGTTTACCACGTTAGGGTCGGGTTTTAATAACCGGGACAGGTAGGATAACAGCGACATATGTTTGAATTAAAGATCCCAGATCTTATTAGGTTAAACATACGTAATTTAAAATAAATTAAAATACAGCCCCGCTATAAAATTGGTGGCAAATAGTCTATGGCGCTAAAAAATTGATTTAGCACTTGCTTTTTTATCATTTTCACGTACATTTATATTACCGAATAAGACCTGATCAATTATGATACTACGTATTAAATACTTTGCCTTTGCCATGTTTGGCCTGACCCTATTTATGGCTGCATGTCATAAAAATACGATTGTAAACCTGGTTACTAAAACCAAACAAGATACCACTACTCATGATGTTTATGTAACAGGCACAAGCGGTGATACAGCTGTTTACTGGAAAAATGGGAAAGAAGTTAAATTGTCTGACGGTAAAAATGCAGGATATGCTAATTCGATATTTGTTACCGGAAACAACGATGTTTACGTTGCCGGTACTATGTACACTGATGGCCTCTTTTCGGGTCCGTTCAAAGCCGTAAGCTGGAAAAACGGCGTAATTACCAATCTTGACAACAATCCACAGTCACTTTTTTCGCAAGCATACGCGATTACTGTGTCGGGCAGCGATGTGTATGTTGGGGGTTATACAACTAATGGTGGTAACAACGCAACATACTGGAAGAATGGTACACCAGTAGTTATCGGAGGCAACAACAGTACTATTTATTCGCTATCTGTAAATGGCGGAGATGTATATACGAGCGGCGAAAGTTTTGTGAGCGATAGTAGCTATGCTACTTATTGGAAGAACGGCAAGGCACTGGTTTTAGGCCCGGGCTCGAGCAGCTCTATCTTTATAGCAAATAATAATATTTACACTGCCGGATACCAGGATATAAACGGTGCCTCGTACGCCGCCTGTTGGCAAAACCAAACTGTAATTAACTTCGACAGTACTTCAGGCCAGGACGTGGCATCGTGTGTATTTGTGTCGGGCAATGATATTTATGTAGCAGGTTATCATAGGTCGGATGGAAACCAGGTAGCCACTTATTGGAAAAACGGTGTACCCGTAGCCTTAGATAATACCGTTAATGTTAATTCATGGGCGCAATCTATTTGCGTTGTGGGCAACGATGTTTATGTAGCCGGTGTTATAGTTGATGAGCTACTTTCTTCAACCGTAGCAACCGTATGGAAGAATGGTGTCCCGATGAAACTTGGTATTGAAAGTAGCGCTGCTACCGGACTCTTTGTAAAATAGCTATTTGCAGCGGACAAGTATGCAACAATAGCATTCTAAAATATTGCTTCTGCTATTCTTTTAGTCGGCCCGGCATTGCTCATTGTATAAAAGTGTAGTACAGGCACACCAAATTTTATTAGCTCCTTACATTGATCAATCATCCATTCGATACCCAAATCCTTTACCTCTTTTTCGGATTTGCAGGCATTAACCGCATCGCTCAGGTCCTCGGGCATATCGATATGGAATGTTTTAGACAGGTTAACCAATTGCTTTGTACCGGCTATAGGTTTTAAACCCGGAATAATAGGTACATCGATACCATTTGCACGGCAATTATTCACAAATTCAAAATATTTTTGATTATCGAAGAACATTTGGGTAACGATAAATTTAGCACCCATGTCCACTTTCATTTTCAGGTAATGTAAATCGGTTTTCAGGTTCGGGGCCTCAAAATGTTTTTCGGGATAACCGGCAATGCCTATGCAAAAATCGGTTTTCAGGCTACTGTCGCTATGCTCATGTAAGTAGATGCCGTCATTCATATTCACTACCTGTTGCAGCAGGTCGGTGGCGTAGCAATGCCCGTTTGGTGTTGGAACAAATGAGGTATCTCCGCGACGAGCATCACCACGTAATACCAATACATTTTCAATACCTAAAAACTGCAGGTCGACAAGGCCGTTCTCGGTTTCATCCTTAGTAAAGCCACCGCACAGCAAATGCGGAACGGTATCAACCTTGTACTTATTCATAATAGCAGCGCAAATAGCGATGGTGCCGGGGCGCTTGCGATAACTCAGGCGCTCCAATAAGCCGTTTTCGTGTTCTTTGTAAATGTAATCCTCGCGAAGCGATGTTACGTCAATAAAAGGCGGCTTGAATTCCATTAACGGGTCGATAGCATCATAAATACCCTGGATGCTTTGTCCTTTTAACGGCGGTATTAATTCGAATGAGAAAAGTGTTTTTCCATTCGCATTTCGAA
>Ga0206859_1062_pt1 | contig 22689 bp, 17 predicted proteins | sample Alteio_BWOrgCont_47_FD_152882 | JGI IMG/M metagenome (GOLD analysis project Ga0206859, IMG submission 152882) | Enriched cells from forest soil in Barre Woods Harvard Forest LTER site, Petersham, Massachusetts, United States -... | ecosystem: Environmental > Terrestrial > Soil > Temperate forest >... | reverse complement strand
TTTGAAAAAATATATGCGAGCGCAGCTTAACCCGCGGAATGTGGGATGTCAAGTGTGGACAGGTTCTAGGGTCAGGGGATGAAGAGTTGGGGAAAGAGGACGATGGGGAGAGCCTTTTTGCTGTATTTGGGGAAGTAGTAGGCAATTTTATGGAGGAGTCGCTGCGCATGGGCTTGGAGTTGCGCGGTAGAGTAGGCAGCATCGGGGAGAAAAAAGCCTAGGTAATTGCCCCCTTCAAAGTGAACCTGCTGGGGGAGGTCGCTATCGTCGCGAGTGATCTGTGCCTGTTTCCAGGGCAGGCTATAGTTCATATGCATGCGCAATTCGGCAGAAATGGCAATTCCTAGGAATAGTTGCGCGTACATATGAGAAAAGAGCTATACCAGAAGATATAAACAAAAAGGGCAGGCTTTATAAGGCCTGCCCTTATTTTATAGAGTGCTGTTAGCAGTGAATTAGTTCACTGTGGTGCTCTCTTGGTTTTTGATCGGTGTTCTGATGTTATCCGAAGCCACTTCGGCGGTGATCAGAGCGTTGCCTGAGCTTTTCCCACGAGCGCCGATGCGGAATTTCACCGTTTGGCGTGGTGCTAGCATCTTCACTGGAGCGAAGGTCACCGTTTGGCCGGAGATGGCCGCTTGGGTGTCGCCACTAGCGTCGACAGGGACGACTTCATCGGGGAAGCGCACTGTCAGGCGTACATTGCTATCTGCCTCAGAGCCCTGGTTGAGGATGCTGATGCAGTAGTCTGTTGGATCGCCGATGCAAATTGGATCTTTGGTGTCTGTGATGCAGACCGTCAATGCTGGGCGTCCTTTCCAACGCGTGGTGCACTCCGCGCAATCATTACATCCTTCGCATGTGGCCACATGGACGCGGTTGGTGAAGCATCCGGGGATACACGTGGTGAGGGTGATATTGAAGGTCTTCTGCTCGCCAGCTTGCAGCTCGCGCAGTCTCCAGATCGCTTGGTTGCCAGTGACTGTGGCGCCATTGGCAGAGACGATGGAGGTAGAAGCGGGAGCATTGTCGGTAATGACAACTTCATGTAGGGGTTTATCGCCGGGGTTGACGACGGTGATGACATAGTCGGCATTCTTGCCGATAGTCACCTCTTTAGGCCCTGCTTTGCTAAGCTCTACGCAGCATTTGCACACATTTGTGCACCACTGGCACGAGGTGGCGTCAGCATTGCATGCCGTTACAACGACATTGTTGCAAAGGCGTCCGCGCTTGACAGCGTGGGTGCAGATATTCACAGTCTTTGTCTGGCATGGCTCTAGGCAGCCCAATCTGTAAATCAGGGTTCTCATGCCGCTATCGTGTTCGACACCTTCGGGAAGTTCATCGCGGACGACGACATCTTCAGCGGCACAGCTGCCATGGTTGGTTACTGTGATCGTGTAGTTGATCAAGTCGTCGGGGCAAACCTCTTCGGGGCCGCATTTTTTACAGCTCAAGATAGGCTTAGCACAGAGAAGGGCGCAGAAACGCACAGGCTTAGCGCTGGCGCAGAAGCAGGCGCATAGGTTTCCTTCACACTCGCAGCGCAGCCATACGCGCGCTGGAATGCACTCGCCTTTTTCCATAGGGCCGACATACCAAGTGAGCTTGTTGCCGTCGATTTCGGCTTCAGGCATGCTGCGGATGAAGGTGACCCCTTCTGGCAGCTGTGTGGTAACGATAACATCGCACACATCGTCGCATGCTTTGATTTCGAACTCGAAAGGATATTGTTCGCCGAGTAAGCACATTTTAGGGTTGCGCGCTGCGACGATGATCCCATCGCGGCACTCCAGCCGGTTGCTAGAGGGGTGTTTGCAAGGCGTTAGCACTTTGCATAGGGGTTCTTCGCATGTAGGAGCAACGGGCATACAGGGCTCGCAGCTCGGAGGTGGGCAAGGAGGCTCACAGGGCTCTTCGCACATAGGAGGGCAGCTCCTTTCTGGAGCTGGACAAGGGGTACATGGTCGAGCGCATGGCTCGGGACATGGCGGTGGGCATGGCCTGGTATATACAGGCGTGCAGGGTTCACGTATTGGCTGCGTATCGCAGCAGCGATTGTCAGAGCATCCAGTCCAAAGTAGTGCGACAGCACAGAAGAGGGACAGGGAAGCGACGACTCCGAGTGATTTTCTCATCACGCAGAACTCCTTTGCTATGGGTAAGGTGTTTAGTTCAGTGTCTGTTGCAACTAGGCTATTGCCGTATCATCGAAAAAGCTTTCGCGATAGGCAACTTCCTCGGGAAAGGCAACAAGGCTCTTTTAGTAGCAAGAACCCTTGCAAGCGATCAGCAAGAAAGCGGTGTGCTAATAAAGGGTATAATTGCTGGGATCACAACATTTGTCTGCCCATACATGGGGCTGAGGGCAGCATTTTGGCCTAAATTCTGGGCATGGCTCTGGCTGGCAGCAAGGTTCACGCCATTGGTCGCAGCAGCAGCTGGAAAGTACCGTTGCGCAAAATCCCAATGCGATCAACGAAGATAGAAAGCTTTTCATGAAATTCCTCATATGCAGTTATAGTTTGTCAGGTGATACAGGTGCCTTACAGGCGAGGAGGGGCCTCGCTTGTAAGGCGATATAGTTTAGGCTAATAGCAGCTGTTATCGGGACAAGGCCGTGGGCATGGTGTCACGCAACGCGGCGCACAAGGCTCAGGGCAACAGGGATCGCGGTCGCAGCAGCAGCCGGAGAGGATAGTAGCTGCGGTACACAAAGCAAATAGGGACAAGCCAAATTGTTTGATAAGCTTCATGGTGGGCTCCTTATTGAGGGTTTTTGCTAGCAGCAGGTAAACTCCCGCCCTAGCAGATGTTTGAATTTCCAGCGGCTGCTTCATTTCGCTCGTTAGAAAATCAAACCCTAGCTAGGGTGGGAGTATAAACTGTGGCTGTAAGAGGGTGTCTGGAATTATAATTGCTCCTGGGCGGCGTCAAAGCCTCGGGGTTGAGAGATCGTAAATGGGGTTGTATTGTGGAATACTACCCCATTTACGATCTCTCAATCCCGAGACCTTTCACGCTGCTCAGGAACAATTATAATTTTCAGACACCCTCTAAGGCATAGCTCTCATATGGGCGGAACGAATACTGTGGAGTATAAGAACCTCATGAATGAGAGTGCATGTAATCCAGTAGATACGGGACGGCAAATAAATCTTCCACAAAAATTTTTTACTAGACGCTATAGCAAGGAGGTTTTTCTCGCGCTAACATATTAATCATCAATGGTTTATGGTTAATTACACCATAAGGATACGATGCATTACTATTGCTAGAAAAATGGATATTGGTAAGGCCAAATGCCAATCATTTTGCGTAAGGTGAGCTAATTTGATTTTTTTAGCTGGAGATAGCGCCACAGCGCTACAGAAAAGAGAAGAGCCATAGGTAGCCCTATAGCCCAGAGGGGGGGGATTACCTGCCTTTTTGCTAGCAGCTGCGCCGCATCCATCAAAATCGATACCGTAACAAGTCCAAAGAGGCTACAGGCATAAAGGGCAAAATGGCGATTTCTGCGGGAAAAGAGCAGACAGGAGGGCGCCGGAATAAGGATGACAAAGAGACAGAGCCAGGGTGCGGCAACCTTATAGTAGAGAGCTGTAGCGATAAAAGCCTCTTTATCGCTTTTTGGGGTGAGAAAAGTATGCTGCTGCCATAGCTGCTGTAGCGGTAAGTCGTGGGCGTTGATGAGCGCTGTCCATACGTCGGGGTCTTCGAGGTGCACGGCTGGCAGCAGAATCCTTTTCGGGAAAGGCTCAAGGGTGAGAAAGCCAGCGTCATCGCGTACAAAGTGGCGCGCTGATCCCAAGAGCAGCCCCCCCTCCAATGGCAGCTCCTCTACTTTCCAAAGGTCGTCGATAGAGCGAAGCCATAGGGCATCTTGTAGCGTATTTTTCTCTCTGTTGTATTTTCTAAAAAAGACGAAAGACTGGTCACTCAAGGGCAGTTGCTTGATCCCTTCCACATATTTGCCTTTGCGCCTCTCGGCTGTATAGCTATCGTTCACCTTGTTGGTATAGCCTGCGGCGGTAGGGATGACAAACTGCTCATCGACATAAAGGCAACAGATGACAGCCATGCTGAGTAAAAGCGCGGGGGTAATGAGGGTTGAGCGCGCGATACCTGCGGTCATTAGGGCTACGGTTTCCCGGTGAGTGGAAGCCGCCAGCAATACGTTGAGAGTAGCTAGAAGTAGGGAAAAGGGGGCGAGCTGTGGCAGAACGATCGCCAGCTGGCCAGCGTAGTATAGGGCGATTTGACCGCCGTGGAGGCTGCTATGGTGAAATGCTTTAGCGTGGGTAGAATAGTCGATAAGAATATAGAGTAGCGCAAAGCAAAGAGAGCAAAAAAGAAAAACTTTTGCGGTGCGGTAGAAAAAATGGCGTTCCCATAGATGGCGCAGCAACATCTTATTTAGCCTTATATGTCAGGTGATACAGGCGTCCGAAGGCAAAGCCGACCACTATAAGGAGGGGGAAAAGGTGCAGGGCGGCGGCGGCGGCGAGGGAGCTGTCGACTCCTTTTGCCAGAAAAAAAGCCATAAAATAGAGAAGAGTGCAGCCTACTGCAAGGGCAATGGGATGCCAGTGTGTTTCTCTTCCAATGGTGAGTCCACAAGCGATTCCTAGCAGAGTGAAAGAGGGAAGCGCTAAGGCTATAGATAGACGGCGGAAAAACTCGGCGCCGCAGCTTATGCGCTCTTTTAAAAGGGTGCGCAGCTCAATGGCCGCAGTTTTTTGATGGTGGCTCTTATTTGGGCTTTGGGTCAACATGTGGAGCTGCTGTGGGGAGCCATCTACAGCATTTTGCATCTCGCCGAGCTTCTCGTTTAGCTCCTGCCAGCGTAGGCGCAGCGTGGCAAGTTCCAGGCTGTCGTTTCCGAGGTATAGCCGTTTTTTTTGCAACAGCTGCCCTGCGCCGCCAAGAGGGATGAGGAGCTCCTGCGCATTATCGATCAGCAGGGCTTTGCTGCCTGAGGTTTCGAATAAAGCCACGGGCATTTCTGTGAGAAGGGAAACATGGGTTCCTTGGAGCCCTGCAGGCGTTATTTTCAGTTTTTTTGCCACGAGGCAATCGATGCCTGTCGAATGGGATCTAGGCATGGTGAGAAGGCAGTCTTCTACCATTTCTCCTGTGAGGGAGGGGCCGAGGGCGGTGAATTGGGCACCGCGCAACCTTAGCAGTTGTTTGCTTTGGAGCAAGATTAAGGGATTAAGAGCTTTAAATTGGCTTTTTAAAGCGTCAGCGGAGCGGTGAGCAGCAGTGGCTATTTCTGAGAGAACATAAAAGTTTCCAAGGGAGATGGTGCCACTCATCAATAAAAGAGGAGCAAGGATGTTGCGCAAAGCTATGCCACTAGAGCGCATGGCGACGATTTCATGCGACAAGGAGAGTTGGCGCATGGCGATATAACCGGCGAGTAGGGAGGCCAGGGGTAGGGCTAGGGGTAGGATATAGGGGATCTGATAGGCAATAAAAAGGGCGATTAGGCTTGGCGTAGGCGCCAGTGTGGCAAAATATGCGATCTCCTCTAAGCGCAGCACGAGGACGATGGCTATAAAGGCCAGAACTACTAGCAGGAAGAGCTTGAGGTAATAGCCGAGTAGGTAGCGCCAAATCAGAGGCATAATCATTCTAAGCTTAACGCGAGTTGTGGTTGGAAAAAATAAGGATTTTTGAGCAGATTTATCGTCAAATTTTGAGAAAAACCGAGGTTATGAAAGAAATCCATTACTAGCGTACAATAATAGATAGATTTGTTACAATTCGTTTTAACCAAAGTTCATCAATGAAGGATCAGCAATTCCCGCTGGATCATAAATAAAACAGGATGAGCAGGATAGGCAGGATGATAAAGATAAAATTTATGCGATTTTCAGTAAAAAACAAATAATCTCCCCCCCCTCCTGCACATCATGCCCATCCTGTTCTTTTCTTTTTTCCCATTTAAGAGCCTGTCTGAAGCATGTCATTTTTCCAGCGGGAATTGCTGATGAAGGATCGAATAATTATCGTTGGAGAGAGTGTTGATGGACAAGATCTGGTATCTATTGCTAGGGGGAAAAAAGCAGGGGCCTTTTTCTGTACAACAGCTGGACAGAGATAAGCGCATCACTCCCGATACTCTAGCGTGGAAGGAGGGGATGGACGTATGGCTTCCCATTAGGGATATAGAAGAGTTGGCGTCCGTATTGTTTGCAGAGCCTAGAAAACAGGCTCCTGTACAAGAGGAGGAGGAGGCGAAATCTGCCTGCAAAGAAAAAAATGGGGCGCTGACTCTTCAGCTCTCTTATGATCCTGTCCCCTTTTTATGGCTTATTCTGCTGCTCATCCTGTTGCTCTGTTATTTTTTCTACTATTTTTTTGGATAAAAAAACCCAATACTCAGGTAAAAAAGCGATGGCAGATGCTCTTAGGCAGGTTGTGGAACATTTTTTTCATACAAAAACAGCTTGTCATCCTCAAAAGGTTTTACTCGCCCTGTCGGGAGGGCCCGACTCCTTGGCCCTCTTTTATCTACTTCTCGATTACTGCCGCCGCTGGCCTCAGAGGCTTTCCCTGGCTGTAGCACATGTAGATCACTGTTGGCGTCCTGTCAGCGGTGCCGAAGCCGCAGTCTTATGCCAGCTAGCTGACAGTTGCGGCCTCCCCTACCACAGCTGCGCCCTTGCTCCCGAGCAGATGAGCGGAAATAAGGAAGCGCTATGTCGTCAACTGCGGTTAGAATTTTTTCATGATATTTGTCACCAATATGGGTATGCAGCGGTAATCTTGGGCCACCATGCCGACGACCAAGCAGAGACCGTGATCAAACGCCTATGCGAGGGGAGTCATCTCGATGAGCTAGCGGCGATGACTGCTGTTAGCAGATATGGGGAGCTTAAGTTATGGCGTCCTTTGCTCTGTTGCCGTAAAAAGCAGCTGGTGGAGTGGCTTACCCATCGCAATATCATAGCTTTTGACGATGTGACAAACCGCGATGAACGTTTCTTGCGCAGTCGTTTGCGTGGGGAATTATTACCCACTTTAAGTCACAGCTTTGGCAAACAGATACATATTCCCCTTTGTCGCTTGGCTAAAGAGGCTGAGCAGCTCGATAACTACCTCACAGAAACTCTTGCCCCCTATCTCCAGGGAGCGCAAAAGGGGCCATGGGGGACAGCTCTAGATCTCACTGAAATATCGCTGCAGCCCTTTTTAGAATATCATCTTATCCGCCGCTTTTGCCTCTGCTGCCATCTTCCTTTATCGCGCTCTGCTCTTTCCGGCGCTGCTGAACTCCTTGGGCGCGGGGGGGTGGGCAAGAGTTTTTTCTCTGGCAGCGGCTCTCTTGTTATCGACCGCCGCCGCCTCTTTGTCTTACATAGCCGCCCCTTTCTGCCTGATTACCCTTTACCTTTAGAAGAAGGACGGTGGAGCTATGGCTCCTGGGCTGTTGGTGTGGCTTCTGCCGCCGAGGGTGTTGCGAGGCCTTTTCCCTGTTGGCGCGACGTCTGGTGTGGCCATTTTACAGTGAGAGTATGCTGTCCGCCACAAGCTGTGCTAAGGGGCGCTGTGGAAGGTATGCGCGGCATCGATAGGCGCCTTGATAAATGCTGGAGCAGTGCCAAGGTGCCCTCTTTCATGCGCTATTGGGTGCCTATCGCCGCTGCGACAGATGGTTGGCAGCAGGAGTTCCTCAGCGGCAGTTCCCTTTTTACTTCTTCAGGGGGTTCGTCCTCTTCTTGCCATCATTTGGATATAACCTTTGCAGCGGGGTGCAAAGAAGGAGTTGGGCATAAATAACTCACCCTACGCAAAATTTGAATAAGTGATTTTTGATGTAGCCTGTGTATGTTAGACTTTTTGCATAATTCATTCCCATGCCATTGCCCGAAAAAAAGGTGAGTAATTAAGCTACGGAATTCATGCACACCCATTCGGGAGTGCACAGGGATTGTGGTGCCATTCCCAGGGTGCTTGTCTCGCCGCGCTCGCAAGCACCCTGGGCTACAGGGCAAGCACACCCTTCGGGAGTGGCTGAGGTCTGTTTTTAAGATACCTCGTAGCTTGCTGCGTAAGGTGAGTTACTCTGTAAAGGTACCTATGGCTAGGAGGGTGTCGAAAAATCCATTTTCATTACACCGTAAATTCAGCTCTTGTGAGAAGCCTGTCCCCATGAATTGTAGGGAGTAGCTTCGCATAGCCCAATATCTTATCGCCTTGCCCTATTCCCCAATCAGGTTCTATTAGAAGAAATATGGACCTAACAGCTATAACGGCGCCTACAATTGGTATTGCCTCCAGGGTTCCCTTAAGCACATTGGCGCAGCCATGGAGGATATGAGAGGCTGCACGCACGACTTTCTGCCAGCTTTTCTGCTCTTTATCCTGCGAGTATTTCAGGAGAAAAAAGAGGGAAAAAGCGAGGCCCGCTACGGCCTGAACGGTGCCACCTATGGCCTTGATAGCCCCGGGAATGGGGACAACAGAAAGATTTTATAAACCGCGAATTTTTTCGAAAGCGACAGCAGATTGAAAGAGGCATATAACTCGACAGTTTATGTAGCGTGGGCTTTAGCCTGCACTCGCAAGCCTGGGATCAAGTTAGTAGCAAAAATGCACTCCCGAACGGGTGTGCATGAACTTCGGACATGTTTTAAGATACCTCATAGCTTGCTGCGTAAGGTAAGTTACTAAGAGGGGGGCAGCAGCATATAGCAATTCCAGGGCGTCGTGTTCCAAACATCGTCACCTGCAACCAGGTAAAATAGGGCATTTGTTTTCTCGCAAAGGCTTTTCATAAGCTGCTGACGCTCGCGTTTATTGCTTTCAAGGGCGCGGTCCAAGCCTTTGTTGGAAGGAAAGTAGCCATAAGAATAACATCGTGGTCGTGAGCCGTCTGAGCTGTCTGCACAGCTACTCCAGCCGGCGGGCTCCAGCACGCCAAGTATCCAGCAAGAGGAGTCTGCAGAGCAGCTCGGCAGCTCAGCTACCCATCGTTGGGGCTGTTTCTCGTTAATCCGACTCAGGTACAATCCTTTTGGTGTTGTGCAAGAGGTAAGAATCTCTTTGAGGTTTTGCACATGTAGTGGTTCTCCATTGACGGCTTGGGGGACGAGTAAGAGCAGGTGCGTTTGGAATACTTTTCGTTGCGGCCAAAAAGGGCACGGGCTGAGGAGAATATCGCGGATATTGAGAGGAAGGGCAGGCGATTTGCCCACTGTGCCATATTCGGCCCATTGTTTTTCACCAACAGCTATTTCTCTGGCAATAACCCGTTGCCAAGAGCCGCTATCTCTTGCCAGGATCCTCCACTCTTTGCTCGCTTGGGCAGCAACTTCCAGCTCGGCGCAAGCGAGGTAGGAAAAAATATCCAAAATGATTTCTGGGGGAAGACGACAGATAAGATCCTGACTGGGAGCTGCTGGATCGGGAGGGCTTATTATGACAGCCTCTATTTCTTCTGAAAAGGAGTACTTGTTGCGATATAGCGCTTTTATCGCTAGGGCAAATAGCGGTAAGACGACGGTGGCATAGGAGATAATTTTTGCCACCATTAGCAGAATAGCTGATGTTTCTCTGGTACTTGTTACAGCGACGGCGCTCCCCTTTATGTAGCTCACTCGATAGGCTTTTTGGCCGACATGCAAATAGTTTTCGGCTGCCTGCCATACAGCCTTTTCCCAGGGGGGCAGATCTGTAAAGGTACCTATGGCTAGGAGGGTGTCGAAAAAATCCATTTTCATTACACCGTAAATTCAGCGCTTGTGAGCAGCGTGTCCCCACGAAATGTAGGGAGTAGCTTCGCATAGCCCAATGTCTTATCGCTTTGCCCTATTCTCCAATCAGGATCTAGTCCTAATCGAACTGATATATTTTTAAGAGCTATACCAAGGCCTAAAGTTGGTATTGCCTCCAAGGTTCCATTAAGCACATTGGCACAGCCATGGAGGATATGAGAGGCTGCACGCACGACCTTCTGCCAACTTTTCTGCTCTTTATCCTGCGAGTATTTCAGGAGAAAAAAGAGGGAAAAAGCGAGGCCCGCTACGGCCTGAACGGTGCCGCCTATGGCCTTGATAGCTCCGGGAACGATGGGGATAAAAGCGCAGCAGCTGAGCAGCCGCTCTGCGGCAAGGATGTTGCTCTCGATCCAATATGCGCTTTCCCTCTGGCTTGAGAGGTATTTTTTGAGTGCCTCTGGCGTCTTCTGAGCCATCAGTTCTTCTGTTTTTATGGCACCCTGTTCATATAGATCTGCTATGACCTTCTCCCCCTTTAGAGCGGTCAAAAGACACTGTCGTTCTATCGATAGCAGCTGCTCTAAACTCATGTTTTTTAGTAAGCTAGCCGCCTTATCTGAATGTCGAATGAGCTCCTTCTGCGTATCGCCATCTAGCTTCAACAGCTCTTCAGGAGTAATGCCGGCATTTACGATTAAATTCTTGATATACGATTGGAGCGTTAGGCGAGGCAAGCGCTCCTCTAAAGACATCTTCTCCCACTCCTCTTGAGTAATAACGCCCGATAGCAAGGTATCTTTTACCAAATCATACTCAAGTTCGTCTGGCAGCAGGTAGTTCAGATATTCTCTGCAATTAAATTCTCCTTCGATCCGCAGATTGCGCTGGCCTTGGAGAAAAGGCGTAAGTGTAATAGCGTTCGCCACATCTCGCTTGTCAATCAGAAATGTTTTCGGCTCTTTTTTCTCCGTAAACAAACTCAGTATTTCTTCCTTGCGCTTTTTTTTTATTGGATTTCCAGAGAAATCTCGCACACAACAAAGGCGGGTGTACTGGCTGCTATCAAGCAAATGAAATGCATTGGGATTAGCCCCATGGTTAAAGAGCAGTTTTATGACCTTGACATCGACTTTTTCAAAGCTGCATGCTGCGGCAAGTACAGTGGCATTTGGGGAAGAAGATTGCAAATCTAGCTGCCTTGAATGTACGCTGGAGGGGATCAGCCGCAATATCTCTTTTAGCTCATCTTCAGTTGCTCTACCATCTCGATAATCCCTCAGGGCAGCGTGGAGGTAGTGAGGCCTCAGGCGCAGCCGGGGATCCACGAATTTTTCAGCATATTCTTCATATCTTCTTCCATTCATATTACAGAAGCCTGGACCACTATATTTTATTGCAATGTCGTAAGTTTTTTTTATGTCGGCAAGTTTTGCCGTACAACCGCGCAGAAAAGTCTCCCTAAAACATTTACTGACAAGGCATAGTCCTGCAAAGAAGGCGCCAAAAACTTTTATTTCCTTCTTACTAAACCCTGTAGGCTCAATGAAACTGACGATATTTTCGCCTACCTCCGCTGGCAGCCCCTTAAAAAAATCGTTTACAGCTGTGACCAATGGCGGTTGAGAGTTGCCAAAAATATGTGCGCACCAATTGTAGAGGCAGCAGCCCCTGATAGCAGACAAACAATCATTGTGCATAGTGGTTACCCTTCAAGCTGGCAACTGCTCATAAAGTTGAGGTAAGTTGCATGTGACGAGCCCATCTCGCCTTCCTTCCAATGATTATAGCAACCGATCGTTAAGATTTTATAAACCGCGAATTTTTTCGAAAGCGACAGCAGATTGAAAGAGGCATATAACTCGACGCTATAGGTTGCGGGTTGAAACCAGCAAAAACAAGCGCAGGCTAAGGCCTACGCTACATATCGGCAAAAAAAAAGCTCCCGATGGGAGTTTTTAATTGCCCAGCACCGGCGCGCTCTCGAACTAATTTCTCGAGGGAATGAAGCAACTTTATGAACTTGAACCTTTGTCAAAGTGAAACCCCACCTCACAAACACGTTGAACGACAGAGTGGGGTGTCAACGCAGGGTTGAATGCGATTTGGGATTGTGATAAAATGAGGAATGGGTATTATTTTTTGATAAATAGGGAGAGTGGCGGGAGCGGCAGCTTCGTCGGAGTACATTGCCATGAATGAAGATAAGCAAGATGATAAAAAAGGTTTTTTTGGCGGGTTTCTCTGGTTTGTAATCGCCATCATTGTGCTGGCGTTGATGATACAAAATCTCATCGACAATAAAGTTGCCAAAGTGGCTTTTAGCTATCAGCTAGAGCATCTTGTCAACCTCCAGCTCATTCAACCTGAGGATAGTCGCAAGACAGCTCTCAATGATAATCTCGTCACTTTCAGCGGCAAATTCCGAGAGAGAAAGACAGAGGCGGGAAAGACACGCTTTAAATACCTCGAGCTCCTCGATATCAACCATAAGCTAACGGCAAAGAATGAAGAGCTAGAGCATGACTTGGAAGAGGGCAGCAATAAGATAAAAGAAGCTGCTACATTTTTCTTGCAGCTCACAGGGTTGCCCTTGTCCAAGGGAGGCTTTACCGTCGTTGAAGATCTTACGGGTAGTGGGGGCAAGGATCACTCCATTATCATCGGCAGCCTACCTGCTAAGCATGTAGAAAATATCGCTGATCTCGAACGGCAAAATAACGCCCTGTCTGCTAGTCCTTCCACCGCAGACATAGACCATTTTGGTTTTTCCCTCACCGCTGTCATCCATTCGTTTCGCTCGCCAACTTTGGGCATCGGCGATGAGGCGCTCAAGCAGCAGCTGAGGACAATGGATGCGGCGTTGGCGCGGGCGCAACAAGAGCCCGCAGAGGCGCGCCTGACCATATACCACCAGGCCTTCGGTGAGCTGCAGGCTGTTGTTGCAGAGCTGGGTAGGCAGCAGGATCACTCCAAGTTGTCTAAGCTGCGCAGTGTGCGCAATTACAATGACAAACTAGAAAAGTACGAGCAGGTGGCCTTTCAGCTCGAAGATAATAAAGTACAGTTGGAGAAGGCGCGCCGCGCTGTTGCCGACGTTACCTGGTTTTTTGCCAATCAGGAGCTTTCAACGCGCAGCTTAGAGCGGCAAGACCCTGAAAAATTTGAACAGTGGTTTGCCAAGGCTAAAGAAGAGTGGGACGCTTTCCCCCACAATCAAGGGGGGGTATTCAAAGCTCCCGATCAGCCGCTGAATACCGTCTTGGAAAAGACATTCCGCAGTGAAGAGCCCCCGCCCAATTATGTCAGCTACCTCTTCACCTTCCTCCCTGTGCTTTTAATCATCTTCGCCCTCTATTTTCTCTTCTCGCGCCAGATGAAGGGCATGGGATCAAATGCGATCAATTTTGGTAAGTCTCCAGCAAAGATGGTGACAAAAGCAAATAATAAAATTACTTTTAAAGATGTCGCTGGCATCGATGAGGCAATCGAGGAGCTAGAGGAGATTGTCGAGTTTCTGCGGAGCCCCCTCAAGTTTACCTCTCTGGGAGGCCATATTCCCAAGGGTGTTTTATGCATAGGGGCGCCGGGGACAGGCAAGACCCTTATCGCTAAAGCCGTTGCGGGAGAGGCCGACCGCCCCTTTTTCTCTATCTCTGGCTCTGACTTTGTCGAGATGTTTGTCGGGGTAGGGGCTAGCCGTATCCGCGACCTATTCAACAAAGCGAAGGAGAATGCACCATGCATCGTATTTATCGATGAGATCGACGCTGTGGGGCGCCATCGCGGAGCAGGCATAGGGGGCGGACATGACGAGCGCGAGCAGACGCTCAACCAATTGCTGGTGGAAATGGACGGCTTTGATACAAACGATGGCGTTATCTTAATGGCAGCGACAAATCGCCCCGATGTATTAGATAAGGCGTTGCTGCGGCCGGGTCGCTTCGATAGGCGCATTGTGATCAGTTTGCCAGATATCAAAGGGCGCTTTGACATTCTAAAGGTACACGCTCGCAAGATCAAAATGGATCCTTCTGTGGATCTTATGGCAGTAGCGCGCAGCACCCCCGGTTCTTCAGGGGCGGATTTGGCAAACATTCTCAATGAGGCAGCGTTATTAGCGGCGCGTAAAGGTCGTACGGCAGTGACGCAGGCGGAGATGGTTGAAGCGCGTGACAAAGTATTATATGGCAAAGAGCGCCGCAGCCTTGAGCTCGACGAGAATGAAAAGCGCACGACAGCCTACCATGAGTCGGGGCATGCCGTTGTGAGCCTCGTTGTGGAGCATGCCGACCCTGTGGACAAGGTGACGATTATTCCTCGCGGCATGGCTTTGGGTGCTACGATGTTTTTGCCGAAGAAAAATCGGGTGAGCTATTGGAAGACTGAGCTGAAAGATAAACTCGCCGTCCTAATGGGAGGGCGTTGTGCCGAGGAGATATTCATTGGCGATGTGTCGAGTGGAGCACAACAGGACTTCGAACAGGCTACAGCTATAGCGCGCAATATGGTCAGCCGTTGGGGTATGAGTGAGAAATTGGGGGCTATGGCTTATGATGAGCGCAGTGAGAGCGAGCCATACCTCGGCATCGGACTGCATCAGGAGAAAAAATACTCCGAAGAGACGGCACAGACCATTGACAACGAAGTGCGCCGCCTCCTTGATGATGCCTATGCGCATGCAAAGGCCATTGTTATAGAGAAGCGCGAGCAGTTGGATCTGATGGCCAGGATGCTCATGGAATTTGAGACCCTAGATAGTAAAGATGTCGTAGAGATCGTCGATGGTCAGTGGGATGTCGAAGAAAAAAAGGCACGGCTGAAGCGTTCCCAAGAGCTGTCCAAGCAGCAAGAGCAGCGCCCCCCCCCATCCCAAGTCGATAAGGAGCTGCGAGGTCACTCGGTCACAGTGCCACCACTGCCGCCATTGCCGACGAGCCACCCCTGCTAAGAACCTGTTTGGAAAGTCAGTTTATGTAGCGTAGGCTTTAGCCTGCGCTTATTGCACAGGTTTTAACCTGTGTCTATTTCCGTGGGTTTTAACCCGCATGCACATAAAAATTGCTGTCATGACCGTCACAAACATTTCCGAACTATGAGATTGCGGGTTAAAACCCGCAAAAAACATGCACAGGTTAAAACCTGTGCAAACAGCGCAGGCTAAAACCTACGCTACATATCGGCCACTGGAACGTTGAGGCGGGAGTGGATGACATTCAAAAGGGAATAGCTCATCAGGATATAGCACAGTGGGCACGTTCTGCCAGCGTTGAGCAGCTGCGTTCACAAAGCGCATCTTTAGCACCTGAGCAGGCAGCTATTGCCATTAGCGCATTGCAGCCCGATCAGGATCCACTTTGGGCGCAGAAAGCGCGCGCCCTTATCGAAGGCCTGAGGGAAAATTCACAGCGAGAAAGGGCTGCTGCTGCGCTAACGCTCCCCCAGCTCCTTTTTTTGCTCGACGGCGATAAGGAAGCTGTTACCTTTCCCCTTGCTCCTTTTTTTGTAGGCCTCCCTTCTGCTCTATTTGCTCAGTTGATGGAGAATGCTTCGGCGCCCCTGCTGGCGCTACTGCGTGTCGAAAGCACTTGTGAGCCTCTACAACATCACCTCACCCTTCTTTGCCATTCTGTAGCAGCCGAGAGCGAGCAGCTGAGCCATGCTGTGATAGCCCTAGGGGTAGCTATAGACCAGCTCGATGTTATGCAGCAAGGGAAAGAGGAGATAAAGAGGTTGTTGCAGCAAATCGATCTTATCGCTGATAGCTACCAAAAAAAAGAAAAGATCACCGCAAATGCCCTCATCTTGGCTTGGAATAGCGCCCGCGCCGACCTCATCGAAAAGCTCATGATCCTTAAAGAGCTGTTGGCGCGCCGCAGAAAATGTGAGGTAGGCTATCCACGCACTATCGACAGTGCCCCTTCGGGACTTTATGCCCACCTAGAGGGGTGCCTTGCCAAGGTATATAGCCAAGGGCTGGAGGAAAGAGATTCGGCTATCGAAGCGCTAGCGCGCCTGGGAATCTGGTACCTCAGAGATTACTGGGAGGTGGGGCTTCTGCCACATGTCCTTTCTCTACAGGAGCTCGAAGAGCTCGAAGGATCGGCAGAAAAGGAAGCGCTCTATGCCGCCGCACGCCATAGGCTTGCTGAGTTAGGCTTAAAAGAGGTAAGCGACCTGACAAAACAGATGATTTGCTCCAAGAAGATGCTGCAGGATTATCTCACAGCGGCCGTTATTCCGCATTAGTAGGCCGTGTGCACCTTTTCGGTCAGAGTCTCTCTCTGTGTACTCTGTGATCTCCTTGGTAATTTATTATTTTTACCACAGAGTGCCGTACCAGGCTAGCGCCTGGAGAGATCTACAAATAACAAACCATGTTATACTGTGGGGCGATGAAATTTTGCGTTTTGAGCGCGTCAAAGCCCCACAGTATATTTAGAAGATCACAGAGTCGACTTTAGGGTTCATCCGGAAATCCTCTCGGCGAGGGTGAACAAGGCCCATTAGGAGGGCTGTTTTCTCCATATCCTAGCGTCGACGGGAAGGTGGTCCGAAGAGGCGCTTTGGGCTCCTTTGGGAACGATCACCCGCCGAATTTCTACCCGGCCATCGAGAAGATCAACTCCTTTGGGGAGCAAGATATAATCAAAGCGCGCGCTTCTTGCCGCCTGCTCACCATGCCACGCGCTTGTTCCCCATGTGCTCTTCCCAAGACTGCGGAAAGGTTTGGAGGCGGGATAGCCATGCTTCCAGCGGTCGTAGCGCATCTTCCACGATAACAAAAGCCCAGGGTCGGCAAAAGGGCCGTGATACCAGCTGCCTAGCGGCTCTGTTAGCCGTGGCTGCTCTAAGCGCTCATTATCTTTTTCCAAAAAGTGAGCATACCCTGCGCCATCTGTTCTATAACCGAATTCGCCATGATCGCGCAAGTGGAGGTCGTCGAATTCTTCCTCTAGCTTTTCTAAAACCTCTGTTTCCGGCTGGCCAGGTGGATACTTGTTATCTTCTCCCCATGCGGTAAGCCCAGAAGTATTCAAGTCGCCGACAAGTACTTGCGGTATGGGGGAATCATTGTCGCGGTCTGCCTGCAATTTATCTGAGATATCTTGCAGCTGCTTTTCCCTTGCCTCAGCGCGCTCTTTGCCGAGGAGCGCCTGGGTATGGGCGCCATAGAGCAGCAGCGTCCCTTGAGATGTCTCTAGGCGTACTCGTACCAGTCCGCGCGGAGAGGCTTTCTCCGGCCCAACCATATGATCTAAGCGGTGGAAGGAGACCTCTTTAAGGGGATATTTGCTCGCCACCAAGGCGCCGCTATTAAAACCGCTTATGTGAGGAGCTATGGAGTGGACAATGTAGGGATACTGTTGTTTGATTCCCTCACAGAGAATTTTGGTGGCATCTTCATGGAAAGCCTCTTGGAAGAAGATAATATCGGGGGCTTGGGGGTCTTCAGAGATGCTTGTTACGAGCTCTTTTGCCCGCTCTACAGGAGGGCGCAGATCTCCCAGGATACTCATGGTCGAGCTTACAAATCCCAGGTTGTGAGAGCGTATATGTAGAGGCTGTTCGGGCGTTAGGGTGAGATCATCTTTGTGTTTAGAGGGGGCATTTGTCGAGTTATCGATGTAGCCAATCGCCGGTCGATAGCTCTGGTCGATACAGCGCAGTGGCAAACCGATGAGTGCCGAGAGAAGGGCTGCAGGTGTTGTTAGGAGCCAAAGAGCCAGGAAGGCGATGCGAGCGGTTATCTGGAGAAGGGGGTGGTAGTCCTTATGCTCTCCGGGTAGAGGTTGTATTACTCGCGCTAGCCACTGCGCATTGGTGCGTGCCGGTAGCAGCAGTGCCTCGCTCAGCTGGTGCAGCCTTTCCGCCCAGCAGTTGTAATGGGTATGGAACTCTGCTTGTCTTGGGTTGTCTTCTTTTTGTTCATGCATCGCATGTTCATGCATCGCAATAGTAGCCATATAGGGGATAGGATACGAAAACCGAGCGGTATTGTTTATTGTGGACATATGGTTCCTCCTGTAATTTGGCCATGTTCACTTCTTCGGGCAGAAGTGAACATGGCCCATAATCCTAAAAACGGCAGTTGAAGCCGGCAAATTGACGCAACCTTTTGAGCTATAACTGCATCCGCCAAATGTCGCCTTCACCGTTTGGGAATGATCGACATTTGGCGGATGTGCAATTCTAACTCAAAATCTTGCATCACTTCGCCAACTTGAACTGCCGTTTTTAGGATAATTTTGTGGCCTTTACGATTTCTTCGATTTGAGTAGCTTAACGGTGTGGCCATTTTTAGTGAGCACAGGTTTGCCATTATGGGTAAGCACTTTGCCGCCCTTTTTTACTTTTTTGCTGAGTGATCTAGATTTCATCTGCTCTCGAGCCGTGAGAGCAGTCGAGTTATCGCTGAGGGGGTTGAGGAGGAGTATGGTGGCGGTAATAAAAAAGATAGTTTTCATTTTGACACCTTTTAATAAAATTATAATTGCCTTTAACAGCTATAATGTTATCTAAAAAGTGTTAAGAAAAAATAAAGAAGCTAGCCGCAGAATAAAATTACTGTCATGGCCATCATTTTTGCTCGGTTGCTAGTTACTGTTTGATGCGGAACAGCACAGGATAGCCGGTCTTTTTGCAAAAGACACCATGGTCATGCTTAGTTATTACTTGCCTACAGACATAGGGCTTGGCAGCGCCGCGGGGTGCTCCTTCTGACGTCGGTTTCTCAGAGGTGTCAGCGTCAGCGGGGGGGGGGTGACGGCTGGGAGAGCTGTTCCTCCTTGTTGGATCCTTGCCTGGATTCTTCTGCTGACAGTTGCAGGCAGATGCAGACAATAGCTAGTGAGAACAACAAAAATAGATATTTCATATAAAGCATCTCGCGATATCGATTTTTAGGGCCTTTTTTCGGATACAAAACAGTAAAAAGCATACCTTTTATAAGCATCTCAAATAGTTTTCGTCAAGGGAATTGCTGTACATATCATTCTACAGTTGACCTCTAAGGAAAGACAGCGATACAATGCAGCGAGTATATGCTCCCGCTAGGAGCATAACGGATAACTCACTTCAAAGATCGGTCTCTTCTCTATGGAAGGATATGGAGCCCCGCTCTTGTCTGCGCTGCGCCAGCGGATAAAAAATCATGCAGGGCGTCAAGAGCTATTCCAACAGCTGCGCCGCCGCTTGGAACAGGACGAGGAAAGGACGCTACACCCCAAAGCAGCGCGCTCTTGCCACCACCGCCGCCCTCATGGTGTCGAAGATGATCATCGCTTGCCCTATAAGCGCGATGTCGATAGGATCGTCCACTCTAAAGCATATGCTCGCTATGTCGACAAGACTCAGGTGGTATACTTAGTACATAATGACCATATTGCCCACCGCAGCCTGCATGTGCAGCTTGTCAGTAATTTTGCCAGGGGTATAGCAGAAATTTTGCGCCTCAATGTGGGTCTCGTTGAGGCGATAGCTTTGGGGCATGATGTCGGCCATCCTCCCTTTGGCCATGAGGGTGAGCAGTATCTCTCCGAGCTTTCGCAGGAACATGGCAATGGCGCCTTTTCCCATGCGCTGCATTCCTGTCGCCTATTTGAGCACATCGAGCCGCTCAACTTAGGCGAAGCCGTCTACGATGGTTTTTTATGCCACGACGGAGGCATGCGGCAGATGGTGCTTGTTCCGCATTTTGGCAAAAGCTGGCAAGAGCATTGTGAGCAGAGGCACAGGCGTGCAGCCCAGCCCGACTGTGATGCGACGCCGGCGACGCTGGAAGGCTGCCTCGTCAGACTTTGCGATACCATGAGCTATATAGGTCGCGATTTGGAAGATGCCATTAGCTTGGGCATTATTACGCGTGAGCAGCTGCCAAAGACAGCTTTAGGGACTACTAATCGCGAGATACTGACCACTTTAGCCTGCGATTTGATTGAAAATAGCTTCGATTGCGATTATATTGCCCTCTCACAGGAGCTGCAGGAGGCGCTATGCTCTTTGCGAGCCTTCAATTTTGCCCAAATCTATACCAACCCTAGGATTAAGGTGGAATCTGTTAAAATCAAGCGCAGCTATCGCATTTTATTTGAGTTTCTCTATGCAGACTTAGTAAATAAGGGTACAGATAGCCATATCGGTCAGGAGTTTTTGCCTTCGCGCCCGCCAGTCTACTGCGCCTCGACCTCTGCGATACAAATCGTTATCGACTACATCGCAGGCATGACGGATAGTTTTTTTGTTAAAACAGTCCACAAACTGTTTGTTCCCTCTCCTATCGACTGGCCCTAAGGAAGTGTCCAACAATAAGTTATCTCTTATCATAGACACATGCACTGAGCGCAGTGTTGTAGCCCTGGCTTCGGAAGCAGGGCTCGTGCACTCGGCGCCGCTGCCCAAGGGATTCGCCACTTCGCGCCATCTGTTTCCAGCAATCGAACAGCTAATGGAAGGTATCTCTGCGGCCGCCGAGCTATCGTGCATTATTGTAGGCGTGGGGCCCGGCTCATATACGGGAATGCGCGTGGGCGCGGCGGCAGCGCTTGCCTTAGGGTACGGCTGGAAGAAGCCCGTTATGGGGGTGACCACTCTAGAAGGACTATTTTCTTCGCACGACGGCCGATTTGTCTCTGTCATCGATGCGAGGATGGGAGGCGTCTACTATTTATTGGGAGAGAGAAGCGGGGAGGAGATAGTCTTCTTTGGCAGGCCTATGAGGGCATCGATAACTGATGCTATCAGCCATTGGGCAGGGGTCTCTTATGCCGTTACCCCCCATGCTGAACAGCTTCGCTCGCAGATACCCATGGCTCTGCTTTGGGAGGAGAAGGCGATAGATCCGTATCAGTTACATAAGGGCGCGCAGCGGCGCCTAGCCCAGGGTTGTGGCGGTGAGGAGATGGCGGTGCCGCGCCTCTCCCTGGAGCTGTTGTACCTGCGCAAAGTGCAGGCGGAAATCGATAAAGAGACTGCAAAATAATAACCTTCTCCGCTCCCCTGCCCCTGCCCCTGCCCTTACCCTTACCCCTGCCCTTGCCCCTAAGTTTTTTTCGGGCAGGGGCAAGGCCGTTATCATTCTTGTTGTATACTGTGGGGCGATGAAATTTTGCGTTTTGAGCGCGTCAAAGCCCCGGGGTTGAGCTTTCACGCAGCTCAAAACGCAAAATTTCATCGCCCCATAGTATATATAGCAGAAATTACTATGGTTTCGGCCTTGCCGGAAAACCGAGGGGAGAATAATGTGAGCGAAATAAGGCCTTATTTGGGCATGGTTCAAATTGGGTAACGCTGAGGTAACAATAGAGGCGGCCAAGATCATGCGCATCGCTCCTCGGCCATAGGCATTGAGACTATGGCCTCGTCGCGATTCGCATGATCTTGGCCGCCTCTATTGTTACCTTAGCGTTACCCAATTTGAACCATGCCCTTATTTGAAAAAAGGGAGAGGAGAAAGTAAGGATGTCGCTGGCACGTACTCACTCAGTGGCCCTGCTGGGACTCGACGCCGTCCCTGTTACAGTGGAAGTAGACATCGCTTCTGCTGATAAGCCGACCATCCTTATCGTAGGGCTTCCCGATACAGCCGTGCGCGAATCCAAAGATAGAGTGCTTACTGCTATTAAAAATTCAGGATTTCCCATAGGCGACCTCTATGTCATCGTCAACCTAGCCCCAGGCGACTTGCGCAAAGAGGGCCCCCCTTTACGACCTGCCCATAGCCCTTGGCATCCTCTCGGCCTTAGGGGCTTTCCCCAGCGTTCCCCTCCTCGAGGAGGTGCTCATCGTCGGAGAGTTGCGACTAGGCGGGGAGACGCGTTCAGTCAATGGCGCTTTGGCCATAGCAATGTTGGCGCGTTCATTAGGCAAAAAGGCCTTGTTGCTACCGGCTCACAATGGCAAAGAAGCTGCTGCCACCTCCGGTATAGACGTGATAGCTATAGATTCTTTGAAGGACGCAGTAGCCTATTTTCGCAATCCCGCAACTGTCTCGCCCGTATCCAGCTACCTTTCCAGCGAGCTCTTTCGCTCTGTCCCTGCTCCTGTCGACTTTGCTGACATACGAGGTCAAGCCCATGTGAAACGTGCTATGGAGATCACTGCTGCTGGAGGCCATAATGCCCTTATGTTGGGGCCTCCCGGCTCAGGGAAGACAATGATCGCCAAAGCCCTCATAGGGATTTTACCAGAGCTCACGCCCGACGAAGCCCTTGTCGTGACAAAAATTCACTCCATAAATGGATTGCTTCCTGAAGGGCAAAGTATCGTTACACAGCGCCCCTTTCGCTCGCCGCACCACACCATTAGCTATGCAGGGCTTATCGGCGGTGGAATGATTCCCAGGCCTGGGGAAGTCGCCCTAGCCCATAGCGGTATTCTCTTTTTGGATGAGCTGCCGGAATTTCCTCGTGCGGTATTAGAGGTGCTGCGTCAGCCTCTTGAGGATCGCAAAGTGACGATAAGCAGGGCTAATGGCAATTTTTGTTTCCCAACAAATTTCATTTGCATAGCAGCGATGAATCCTTGCCCTTGTGGCCTACTTGGACACCCTGACAGGCCTTGTAGGGACACTTCTCTGCAAATTGAGCGCTATCGCAGCAAAATTTCAGGGCCGCTTTTGGATAGAATTGACCTACATATCGAAGTACCGGCGCTGCGCTACCACGACCTGCTGGAGGCTGAAGGGGGCGAGGAGTCTCAAATAATAAGAAAGAGAGTGCAAAAAGCCCGGGAGCGCCAAAAAAAACGGCTAGGGGAAATGCGCACGAACTCCCTGCTCACCTCTGCAGAGTTGCGCTTCCATTGTACCTTGAACAGCGAATGCAAGGAAGTGCTGCGCCAAGCTATCGATATCATGGGTATTTCTGCTCGCGCCTGCGATAGACTTATTCGCGTAGCGCGCACTATCGCCGACTTAGCTGAGGAAGAGCAAATCCACCGCCTGCACCTTATGGAAGCGCTG
>Ga0206859_1060_pt1 | contig 23045 bp, 14 predicted proteins | sample Alteio_BWOrgCont_47_FD_152882 | JGI IMG/M metagenome (GOLD analysis project Ga0206859, IMG submission 152882) | Enriched cells from forest soil in Barre Woods Harvard Forest LTER site, Petersham, Massachusetts, United States -... | ecosystem: Environmental > Terrestrial > Soil > Temperate forest >... | reverse complement strand
GCTATATCCGAAAACATTTTCCTGAGCACCAGCGAGGCCTTCCTGTCGGCATCTTCATGGCCGGAACCAAATATGGTCCCGCGATTGGCGCCCCGGTCGCTGCTTACCTGGTGATGGACTACGGCTGGAGATGGATGTTTGTGCTAACCGGCACCGTTTCCCTGCTCTGGCTCATTCCCTGGTTTCTGTTTGTCAAGGGTGAGGGCCCACAGGCAGCGAGCGCGCGGAGTGGTGCAAAGACAGCATCCTGGTCTACGCTCTTTAGCGCGCCAGTGGTGTGGGGCACCTTGATCGGGACATTCTGCTATATGTACTTTGTCAATTTCTGCGTCACCTGGATGCCGATCTACTTTAATAAGCGCTACGGACTTTCTCTCACAGCGTCGGGCTGGTACACGTTCATGTCTTTTGGCGGCATGGCAACGGTGGCGATTCTGGCCGGCTGGGCCGCGGACCGCATTATCGCGCGCGGATATAACGCTGTAACAGTGCGCAGAGCATTTACGATTGCGGGCTTTGTAGTGGGCTCTTGCGAACTCATCGCGATGCTTTCACACAACTCTTCAATGGCCATGTTCTGGGTGGTGTTTTCTCTCAGCGGACTGGGTCTCGCTACGGCAAACTATTGGGCGCTGGCGCAAACTCTCACCCCATCGGGCATTGCGGGCCGGATGGCGGGAATCCAGAACACAGCCGCTAATCTTGCAGGCGTTGTGGCGGCGTGGTTCACCGGCGTCCTTGTACAGAAGACCGGGAACTTCAATGCTCCACTCCTGGCGATCGGTTTCTGGCTCGTGATCGGGATCGGTTGCTATGTCTTTCTGGTCAGAGAAAAGTACTCGCTCAACCCGGCGTAATGCGCCGTCATGCCCACTGCGTCAAAAGCGTCGGATCAGGTTCGAGCGGCAGAAAAGCGCCTTAACGAAGTTCTTGAGTAGGCAGGAACTTGTTTTCCCGCAATTTCTCAACAATGGCATGAAGACCGTCAAGCTCTGCGCTGGAGGCGAGTCCCGACGGACGCCGCGAGACCCCGGCCGGCAAACCGGCTAAGCCCATCGCTTCCTTTACAAGCGGATGAGCGGCGGAGAGCCGGACAGCCAAGCGCAACTCCGCCGCAAGCGCCTGGAGCCGCGTTGCTTCAGCTGAATCGCCGTTCTTCCATGCCCGAAAAAGCTGAACGAAAAGACGTGGCGCGACATTCGCGCATGCCGCCACCGCGCCTGCGCACCCCAGCTCCAGGGCCGGATAAATCAGGTTATCGCTGCCCATAAAAACACGCAGCCCCAGAGCCAGCCAATCCTGAATTTGCTCAAGCTTGCCGGTTGAATCTTTAAGCCCGATAAAGTTTGGCCCGGACTCGGCGATCCTGCGAACCACATCCGGAATGAGCGCAACTCCGGTTCGCCCCGGAATGTTGTACGCAAATACCGGCAGCTCGATGCTGGCGCAAATCTCCTGGTAATGCCGAACCAGTTCGTCATCAGTCGGACGGATATAGTACGGCGTGATGACAACCAGGTAATCGGCGCCTTCTTCTTCCGCGTGCCGAGCCAGGGCAACTGATTCCTTCGTGGTGATGGCGCCCACGTGCGCATACACCGGAATGCGCCCTGCCACTTTCCTGATCACGAACCGCATCGCATCCCGGCGCTCGCTCTCCGTCATGGCATAAAACTCACCGCCGGTACCGATTGCAAACAAGCCGTTGATTTCGCTGGCAATAAAATGCTCGATGATATTTTCCCAGCATTCATAGTCGATCGATTCGTCATCGCGAAAGGGGGTTACCAGGGCAGTTACGATCCCGGCGGGGGGGATATTTTCGGGCATATAACGGCATGCTAAAAACTGGGTGCGGGACTGTCAAGAAAAAATTGTTATTCAGTGTGCATACAGCTTGCATGTCGGTTGCGGACCATGTTAAAGTTCTCCGCTGCAATAGGAAATTCCCCAATTAGGCGCTGAAAATTCAGATAGAAATAGGAGGTCGCACCATGCAAGGATTAGTCACGCATCTTAAAGGCGATAAGCAACGCCGGTTATCAATCGGATGGCTGCTATCGGGCCTTTTCCTCTTCGGTTGCTTTGCCGCCAACGCGCAGACAACAGGCACGATTACGGGGACAGTTCGGGACAACACAGGAGCCGTAATCCCCGGAGCTGCGGTCACGGTCACCGAGACAAGCATGGGCACTGCCCTGAAATTCACCACGGATGCGGCGGGCCTCTACAACGCCCCTTTATTGATCCCGGGCACATATAGCGTAGCGGTGGAAAAGGTCGGCTTTGAGAAATCGATCCAGTCGGGCGTGGTGGTGGAAACAGCCAGTACAGTGCGCGTGGATGCTGCATTGAAGATCGGCTCTGTGAGCCAGGTTGTAAACGTAACGGCGCAGGCGCCATTGGTGGAAACCGAGAGTGCGGACGTCGGGCAGGTGATTGCAAGCGGACAGCCGCAGGTGCTGCCCTTGAACGGCCGGGACTATTTCAGTCTGGCCATGCTGGTGCCGGGTGTAACGCCGGGCACGCCCACTTCGGCATTGTCGGGACAAAGCTCGAACGTTCCGCGTGGTGATTCTGACTTCAACGCGTTTGGCATGTCCGATGGCGCGAACAGCATTCTCGTGGATGGAATCGACAACCTGGAATATACCTTCGGCGCCGGCATCCTGGAACCGGATTTGGAGGCCGTCAAGGAGTTCAAGGTATTGACGGGCGCATTCTCCGCGCAGTACGGCCGGGGAGCTGGCGTCGTCATGGTGTCAACCAGTTCGGGGACCAATCAGTATCACGGCAAGCTATACTTCACAGCGCCAGGTGTTGCTCAGCCCTTCCGGCGCAATCAGTTCGGCGCGGCCCTCGGCGGTCCTCTCGTTATTCCCAAGCTTTATAACGGGCACGATCGCACCTTTTTCTTCATTGAAACCGCATTCGAGCATCAGCTGCTCGCGGACTCAACTGTAGACACCGTGCCTACCGCTCAAACCAGGCTCGGAAATTTCCAGGGCTACCAGACCGCCAACGGCACTCCCATTACTATTTACGATCCGACCACCACGCAGCTGAATCCGGCTTACAATCCAAGTTTGCCCATCTCCACTACCAACCCCCAGTACTTGAGAACTCCTTATCCCAATAATTCAATGGTTGGGTCAGGGGAACTCAGCCAGGTGGGCTTGAATTTGGCTAGCCTTTATCCACTGCCAAACGGGCCGGGGTTCACCAACAACTTTACGTCGGAAGTCCAAAACGTTTATAGCGACAACAATGGATCGGTTCGGATCGATGAACAAATTTCGGACAAGAATAAGCTGTTTGGCCGCTGGACCTATGAAACTCTCTATATCAATACGCCCATCGGCGGGGCCGGCGTGGCCACAGCCATGGCAACACCGGCAGCCGTTCAGGCCAAGTTTGATCTTGGCCCGTATGTTTCAGGCGGTCAGGTGACGACGCTGGTCGACGCGGGCCTGGCTATCGATGACACGCAGGTCATCAGTTCCTCCCTGGTGAACGAGTTTCTCACTGGATATTCGCGTCTAAACCCGCATTCGCTCCAGTCGGACTACGGCCTCAACCCAGCGGCCGCTCTGGGCATTCAGGGTGTCAACATCAACCAGGCTGAATCGGGACTTCCCATCCTGAGCGTGACTAACTATACCGGACTAAACGATGGTGCAAGCTACTTCCCCTTAAATAACATTGAGACAGTCCTTCAATGGCAGGACACTCTTTTTTGGACACACAGAAATCAAAATATATCCGTTGGGACTCGATTTGTGTTGCGTGAGGCGTCGCCATTCGTTCAATCAAGCCGATCCGCGATTAATTTTGCAACCAACTTCACCAACAATCCAACTACAAATAGCGGCGGCGACGGCTTAGCCACTATGTTGCTTGGCGTCCCCACCTCCGCCTCTCGTGGCGTCACGCCATATCGGTCGTACTTCCATCTCGGAGAATACGGCACATTTGTCGAGGACGACATCAAGATCTCTCCCCGTTTTACTCTCAATGCGGGGGCTCGATGGGATGTTTTCGGGCCGCCGAGGTCACTGAATAACCGAATGGCAAATTTTGACGTGGCTGCGCTTCAATTGGATTATGCGGGACAAAACGGAACCAACGATCACGCAAATATCCAAACGCGGTGGAACAACGTAGGCCCGCGTGTTGGGTTCGAATGGGATGTGCAGGGCAACACCAAGACGGTGCTGCGCGGCGGATACGGATTGGTTTATTTCCCCGCAATGGCGGCCTATTCCGCCAACGGCCAGTTGGGTCTCAATGTCCCATTCATTTTCTCGCAGAGCTATACGGATCCAACAAATCCCACCGCCAGCCAGTATGCGGCATTGCCCAACATCAGCCAGCCTTTCACCACGCCGGCGACGGTCCAGCCTATTGGCACTGCAGCCTTGCAGGCCGCGGCGCCGGTCGTAATCGGGTGGGAGTTTGCCAACAAAACGCCCCATGCCTCGAGCTACACTCTCAATATCGAGCGGCAAGTGACCCCTTCGATGCTCTTGGAGGTCGGTTACGCGGGCAGCCAGGCCCGCCAATTGGTGAGTGGCCTGAACCTCAACGAGATTGAGCCGGGCACCGGGTCGAATGCTTCTCGCCGCTTGATCCAGCCTTTGTCGAATTTAACTACGATCACCGACTATGAACAACGCGGGCGATCAAACTTCAATGGCTTGCTGGTCAAGGTCAACCAGCGGACGTCCCACGGCATTTCATTCCTGTTTAGCTACACCTATGGCAAAGCGATGGATTGCACCGACCCCCAGACCATTACCTACTCCTGTCGCGCTACCTACAGCCTCACCAGTTATGATGTGAAGCATCGGGCGGTGGGAAGCTTTATTTGGGATCTGCCTGGGAACAAACTAAATCGCAGCGCGAACGGAATAGTTGGAGCTTTTGTTGGGGGTTGGCAATTGTCAGGTATCGTAGCCGGGACAACCGGAATCCCGTTCCACGTATCGCTCAACACCGGTGTCAACAATGGCGCGCCTAGTTGGCCTAACCAGACTGCATCCGGCGCGCTCGCCGGGCGCAGTATTCACAAGTGGTTCGACACCACTGCCTTTGCCGCTCCGCCGGCAAATACGTACGGCGACGTGAAGGCGTACCCCTTGTTTGGTCCCGGATCTTTTTCCACCGATACGTCGCTGGTCAAGCAGACAATGATCCACGAAAACATGGCATTGCAGCTCCGCTTCGAAGCGTATAACCTGTTCAATCACCCCTTCTTCGGCCTTCCAAACGCCGCGATCGGGGGAACCAGTGCGGGAATCATCTCAAGTACGGCAAACAATCTAATAACGGATGCAGGCGATAACAGAAATCTTGAGGCGGCATTGAAATTCGTCTTTTGACACCTGCGCCTGGTTAGTCGAGTGCGACCGGTAACTAACTGTAATGTGGGGATATGATGGCGCAAATTGGTTTTCTTGGGCTGGGTCTCATGGGGGCTCCCATGGCCCAGCACCTCTTGGAAGCGGGTCATGAAGTTGCTTTATGGTCGCATCAATCACAGAAGGCCCTAGACCTGGCCAGCGCAGGCAAAGGGCATGCGTGTTCATCGCCTAAAGAAGTCGCCGAGCGCTCCGACTTCATCTTCTATTGTGTTGGCGACACCACGATGTCAAGAACCGTCGCCGTAGGCCCCGGAGGACTCCTTGAAGGGGTGAGGCAGGGATGCATTGTCTCTGACTGCAGCACCATTGCGCCCGCAGCCAGCCGTGAGATTGGCGCAGCCTTCGCGGCCAGGGGAGCGCATTTTCTCGACGCTCCCTGCACCGGTTCCACGCCTGGCGCCAAGCAGGCAACACTCACCTTCATGGTGGGGGGCGATCAATCGGCCTTTGAGCGCGCCAAGCCATATTTCGAACTGATGGGAAAGACCTTCTATTATTGCGGCGGGCCCGGTCAGGGCCTGCAGGCAAAGCTGACCCAGAACCTCGTCCTGGCCAGCATCATGGAGGCCTTCGCCGAAGGCATCGTGCTTGCTACCAAGGGCGGCATTGCGCCAGAGCTGATGCTCGAAATCCTGAATAACAGCGCGGCAAAAAGCGGACTCATCTCCTATAAAGCACCCTTCATTCTTGCGCGCGATTTCCAAACCAACTTTTCTACTAAATGGATGGCCAAGGATGTTGGGATGGCGCTCGAGCAAGGCAAGCTTTTGAATGTTCCCCTGCCCGTCACTGCCGTAACCGAACAGATGTTGCGGGCCACCATTGCGGAAGGCCGTGGCGATGACGATTTCTGCTCTTTGATCCAGGTATTGGAGAATTGGGCAGGCGTGGTGGTCAAGAAATAACTGCGGCACTTCACATGTAAAGAGATCTCAGAACAAGGCCCTCATCCCTACCGCGCGGAGAATCGGAGTACAGTCGTGCTCCGATACCGCTGTCCCGCCTTCAGCGTCGTTGTCGGAAATGCCGGATGATTGGGAGAATCCGGAAAGTGTTGCGTCTCCAGGCAAAAACCTGAACGGGCAGCATAGATATGGCCTCCCTTTCCATGATCGGTACCGTCCAGGTAGTTTCCGCTGTAAAACTGAACTCCCGGCTCAGTTGTGTAGATCATCAGCTCTCTGCCGGAGCTTGGATCAAATACCTCTGCAGCCTTGGCCAGTCCGTTCCCTTTCGCCCGGTCAATTACCAGGTTATGGTCATAGCCCTTGCCCAACTTGAGCTGCTCGTCTGGCTCGTCAATCCGCGCGCCGATCGCTGTAGCCTTGGTAAAGTCAAACGGCGTCCCGGCAACTGGCCGCAGCTCGCCAGTCGGAATCAGGTTTGCATCCACGGGAGTAAAACGCGACGCGTACAGCGTCACTTGGTGCTGCAGAATCAAATTCTGCGGATTGCCGGTGAGATTGAAATATGAATGGTTGGTCAAATTCACAACCGTATCTTTCCCCGGCGCCAGTTGAGCCAGGTAATCGATCCTCAACTCGTCGCTATCGGTCAGCGTGTAAGTTACCTTCACATCCAAAGTTCCCGGATAGCCTTCTTCCCCGCCCTTGCTCCTGTAGGTCAACTCCAGAGATTGCCGCGATAGCGGCTTGGCCTGCCACATGACCTTGTTGAAGCCGCGCACTCCGCCATGAAGGTGATTGGCTCCGTTGTTGGTGGCCAGACTGTAAGTCACTCCATCCAGGGTGAATTTTCCCTCGGCGATTCGATTCCCATATCTCCCGATCGTTCCGCCGAAATACACCTTCCCCGCTTCGTATCCTGAAACATCCTCGTATCCCAGCACAATGTCCGCAAGCTTCCCTTGCCGATCGGGTGTTTTGAGTGATACCAGCGTAGCTCCGAAGTTTGTGACAGCTGCCTCAAGTCCATGCTTGTTTCGCAGCGTGTAAAGCGTTGCCTCCACTCCATCGGCTGTCTTGCCGAATGACCTGCTTCCAGCTTGACCCACAGCAATGCCAGGCACTGCAAAGATCGCCGCACCAAGGGCAATCGCCATTGCAATGAACACAAACTTGCGCAATCGTCGTCCTCCTTTCCCGCTCGATATGAGTGTAGTCCAGATCACACTCACACTGGGAAAAGCTCAACGTCGATAAATCTGCCCACTGAGTGTCAGAAAACACCGGCCAGCGCCCAGAACGTATCGAGGTCGAGGCTCAGCTGTGAAGGGAATCACATACAGCAGTACCTCGACTCACTTATCACTGCCTTCGGAGGGTTTTGTGATGCCACACACACATAACCGGTACGTAATTCTCTTGGCCTCTGCTGCTCTGCTTCTGATCGCGGCATTGCCCATCATGGCGCAGGACCGAGATGTCCAGCGAAGCAGCGATCAGGGCGCGCAGCTCTATGAATCGAATTGCGCGGTCTGCCATGGCGGCGACGGAAGCGGCGGCAAGTCCGAATCCATTATCACGCCGAACTTCGTCAGCATGTCCGATGCCCAACTGACCAAATCCCTGCACGACGGTACTTCCGGGGGCATGCCTCCCTACGCGAGCCTTGGCGATGCGAGCATTGCGGCCATGGTGCGCTATATGCGCAAACTCCAGGGACAAAGCGACATCCCTGCTGCGACACCGGTTGCCGGAGACCCGGCCGCTGGTCGAACTCTCTACTTTGGCAAAGCACAGTGCTCCAGTTGCCACATGGTGCAGGGCGATGGTGGATTTATCGCCGCCGACCTGACTGTCTATGGCCGGGGCCATGCGGCAGACGCCATCAGGCGGGAGATTGTCACGCCGGATACAACCCTGGCGCCGGCTTCGCGTGTGGTCGAGGTGCAGACAAAGACCGGGGCCAAGCTGTCTGGCGTCATACGACACGAAAACAACTTCAACATGGACCTGCAGACCCCTGACGGCCACTATCACTTCCTGGTGCGCAGCGACCTTGCGGATGTGCATTACACCGACCATTCGCTCATGCCGCATGACTTCGGCGCCAAGCTTACGCCTGCGGAAATAGACAACATTGTGAGCTTCGTCATTGCTGCCGGCAAGGCCACTCCGGCAGAGCCGGTGGCTCCACGCCGCCGCGGCTACGGATCTGGCGACTAGAAGCGGCTTGAGAAACCATACTTCGACCATCGGCAGCACGGGCATTGAAGACGCGGGCTGCAGGAATTCTGGAGCAAGGCAAAAGAAGGAAGTGGCGACAATGAGATTCAACAAGATGGTATTCGGAATTGCGGCGGCGAGTTGCCTGCTGTTGGCGATGCAGACAGGCAGTACGCAAGGGCAAGCGCCTGCGAAAGCGAGTGCTGCGACAGACTGCGACGGTGTCGGCGTAGTTGACGTGAAGCAGAGCGACCTGTTGCAGACTCCAGCGAAGGACGACTGGGTTGGCTACAACGGCGATTACACCGGACGGCGCTACAGCGCCTTGACTCAGGTTACGCCGGAGAACGTGAGCAAACTGACCGTAAAGTGGGTCTTCCACACACAGGAACCAGGAGTGCTTGAAGGAACCCCGATCGTAACTGCGGGAGTGATGCTCATGCCAGCCGGAAACGATCTCTATGCGATCGACGCGGTGACCGGCAAGCAGCTTTGGCACCACGCAAGGGCCGTCACCGAGGGCCTTGTCGACGATGCCTCCATGCATAAGAACAAGGGCGTCGCTGTTCTCGGCTCGCGCATTTTCATGGAGACCGATAACGATCATCTGCTCTGCCTCGATGCGCGGTCCGGCAATCTTATCTGGGATGTGCTGTTTGTCTCCGGCAACAAAAACTATGGCGCCACCGGCGAACTGCTGATTGTGCATGACAAGGTGATCATTGGCGATTCCGGCGGCGACGACGGCGCGCGCGGCTTTGTCGCGGCCTATGACACGCAAACCGGCAAAGAGGTATGGCGTTTCTGGACCATCCCCGGCCCGGGCGAGTTCGGCAACGACAGCTGGCCGGGCGATATGTGGCAGCACGGCGGCGGGTCGCCTTGGATTGCGGGAACTTATGATCCACAGCTCAACCTGACCTACTGGGGAACGGGCAATCCTTCGCCCGATTACGACGGCAGCGTCCGGCCTGGTGACGACCTCTACACCAACTGCCTGCTGGCCCTCGATCCCGATACCGGCAAGCTGAAATGGTATTACCAGTTCGTTCCCCACGATCTCTGGGACTACGATGCCGCCCTGACGCCGGTGCTGGTGGATGCAAACTTCAAGGGCCAGCCGCGCAAGCTGGTTGTGATGGCACAGAAGGACGGCTACCTCTATATCCTCGACCGGACCAACGGAAAGTTTCTCTTCGCCAAGAAGATCAACGAGGACGTGAATTGGGCCAAGGGATTCGATGAAAATGGCCGGCCGATCCCAAACAATCTGGTTCCGGATACAAAAGGCGTTATGGTTTGTCCAACCTCCAGCGGAGGCGGCAACTGGGAGTCGCCCACCTACAACCCGGACACTCATATGTTCTACTTCCGCGCCATGGACGATTGCGCTGTCTTCACTGTCCACAAAGAGTCCTTCAAGGAGGGTGAATTGTGGTACGGAGGCGGAGAACGCAGGCCGCCGGGCGTGACCCAAAAGGCATCCATTGTCGCTTTCGACATGGATACGCTCGACTACAAGTGGCGCGATAATCTGATCGGCGGCGCCTGGTCATGGGCCGGCGTCATGTCAACCGCTACAGGTTTGCTCGCGTACGGAGATGATGACGGAAACTTTGTCATGGTCGATGCAAAAACAGACAAGCCTCTCTGGCACTTCAGCATGGGGCAGCAAATCTATGCATCTCCCATGAGCTATGCCGTAAATGGCAAGCAATACTTCGCCATCGGCAGCGGAAACGGCGAAGTATTCGTGTTTGGGCTTCCATAACAAGCGCGATATCGCTCGGCGGCAGTGGCTCAATTCGGAGCGGCCTTGAAAGGGCACGACTTTAGTCGTGCCGAAAGCGTTGCAAAATAAATGCGGGCTTTAGCTGTGAAGTTTCAATAGGTTGTTGTCCATTCGGTCGAGAACTGGGAAGCTGATGTTGCGAAGCAAAAGCAATCTCAGGAGACCGAATGGACTATCACCATAATGCTCGACTGACGATTTACAGTCGAGAGCAACTTGCCAAAAGTGTTGTGGAAGGCCGGCTGAGGCTGTGCGAGGCGGCAGCCGAGTACGGCCTCAGCCGGCAGTGCGCCGCTAAATGGGTATGTCGTTATCGCCAGGGCGGCCTGGCTGCCATGCGGGATCGCAGCTCGCGGCCGCGCCGGTTGCCGCGCTCAACTCCAGCCGACCTAGTTCAACGCGTCGAGCAGTTGCGCCGCGAGCGCAAGACCGGCGTCCAGATCGCCCAGCTCACCGGCCTCAGCCGCGCCACCGTCAGCCGCATCCTTACCCGGCTCCGGCTCAACAAGATCCGAATGCTCGAACCAAAACTGCCGCCCAACCGCTACGAACATCCCTGCCCCGGCGACCTGGTGCACATCGACATCAAGAAGCTGGCCCGCATCCACAAGCCCGGACACCGCATCACCGGCAACCCCCAGGACGAGACTCGCCACGCTGGCTGGGAGTTCCTTTACGTCGCCGTCGATGATCACTCGCGCATGGCGTATGTGGCTATGATGCCGGATGAAAAAGCGATTTCGGCCAGTCTTTTCCTTAGTCAGGCAGCGGGATATTTCCAGCGCCACAACATCCGGCTAAGCCGAGTCATGACCGACAACGGACCCTGCTTTATCTCCGATCGCTTCCGCGACCAATGCCGCGACCTCGGCCTCAGACACATCCGAACCCGCATTTACACGCCGCGAACAAACGGAAAAGACGAGCGCTTCATACAGACCGCCATCAGAGAATGGGCCTACGCCAGGCTCTATCAGAACTCAAAGGAAAGGAATGAACATCTGCAACCATGGATCCACCAGTACAACTGCCACAGGCCGCATGCTAGCCTCAATCAGATGCCGCCCATCAGCCGGCTCGGACTCGACTGCAAGGTTATCAACCTCTTGAGACACGACATCTAGCCCCTGAGGGACGAATTCTCAAACAGAGCCACTACCCGCTCGGCCGTTCCTTTGAGACTGTTTCTTATCCTCGGCCCTGAACAACATCAGGGCCGAGGATCGAAACATGGAGCCAGACTCACGTATGTGAGGCAAATCACATACTGCAGCACCATAACTCCCTTATTACTGCCTTCGGAGGGTTTTGTGATGCCGCTTACACATAACCGGTTCGTGATTTTCCTGGCTTCTTCCGCTCTGCTTCTGTTCGCGGGGCCGTCGACGAGGTCGCAGGCGCAGGCGAATGGCGCTAACCTGGGCGCGCAGCAGTATGAAACCAACTGCGCGGTCTGCCACGGTGGCGACGGAAGCGGCGGCAAAGCCCTATCCATCATCACGCCCAACTTTGTCTCCATGTCAGACGCTGACCTGACCAAACTTGTGCACGACGGCACCGCCGGCGGCATGCCTCCATACGCGGGGCTGGGCGATGCAAACCTTGCGGCCATCGTGCGCTACATGCGCAAATTGCAGGGACAGAGCGACACCACAACTACTGCACCGATAAAAGGCGACCCAGTCGCCGGACGCGTGCTCTACTTTGGCAAGGCGCAGTGTTCGAGTTGCCATATGGTCCAGGGCACCGGTGGATTTATGGCCGCGGACCTGACCGCCTATGGACGAGGCCACGCGGCAGATGCCATCAGGCAGGCGATTGTAACGCCGGATACGCTTTTGGCTCCGGCTGCGCGCGTAGTCGAAGTGCAGACCAAAACCGGCGCCAAGCTCACCGGCGTCATCCGCCACGAGAACAACTTCGACGTCGCCCTGCAGACCGAAGACGGCCAGTATCACTTCCTTTCCCGCAGCGACCTGGCAGATGTGCATTACACCGACCATTCGCTCATGCCGCACGACTACGGCACAAAACTGACGCCGGCGGAGCTGGACAACATTGTCAGCTTCCTGATCGCTGCGGCCCAGTCCACTCCGCCAGAGCCGACGGCCCCAGGGCGTCGCCGCGGTGGTGGATTCTAAGAATTCCGAATCAAGTCAGGAGAAGAGAAATGGCGAATATGAGATTCGAAAAGATTGTGTTCGGAATTGCGGCGGCGAGCTGCCTGCTGCTGGCGACGGGACCGCGGTATACCCACGCACAGGCGCCGGCCAACACGAGCGCCAGCGCGATTGGCATCGTTGACGTAAAGCAAAGCGACCTCTTGCAATCTCCCATGAAAGACGACTGGGTCAGCTACAACGGCGACTACACCGGCCGGCGCTACAGCGCCTTGACCCAGGTGACGCCGGAGAACGTCAGCCGCCTGGCCGTGAAGTGGGTCTTCCACACCGCGGAAAATGGCCCAATGGAAGGAACTCCCCAGGTTGTTGCGGGAGTCATGTTCATGACCAGCGGGAACGACCTGTATGCCCTCGACGCGGCGACAGGCAGGCAGCTTTGGCATCACGCAAGAGCTGTCACCGCTGGCCTGGTCGACGATGCCTCAAGCCATCACAACAAAGGAGTGGCCGTCCTGGGCAGCCGCGTGTACATGGAGACGGACAACGACCATCTGCTCTGCCTCGACGCACGCTCCGGCAATCTGATCTGGGACGTGGTGTTTGCCACCGGCAACAAAAACTACGGCGCCACCGGCGAGTTAATCATTGTCAAAGACAAAGTGATCCTCGGCGAATCAGGCGGCGACGATGGCGCGCGCGGCTTTGTGGCTGCCTATAATGCGCAAACGGGCAAAGAAGCATGGCGCTTCTGGACCATCCCCGGCCCAGGCGAGTTCGGCAACGACAGCTGGCCGGGCGACATGTATATCCATGGCGGCGGCACCACGTGGGTGCCGGGAACATACGATCCGGAGCTGAACACCTTGTATTGGGGAACGGGCAATCCTTCGCCGGACTACGATGGCGGTCCGCGGCCCGGTGACGACCTCTACACCAACTGCATGCTGGCGCTCGACCCCGATACAGGGAAGCTGAAATGGTATTTTCAGTTCACTCCGCATGATCTCTGGGACTACGACGCCGTGGAGACGCCGGTGCTGGTGGATGCAAACTTCAAGGGTCAACCGCGCAAGCTGCTCGTCCAGGCAAACAAAAACGGTTTCCTCTATATTCTTGACCGCACCAACGGAAAGTATCTCTTCGCCAAAAAGATCACAAGGAACCTGAACTGGGCCAAGGACATCGACGACAATGGCCGGCCCATCTCCAACAATCTCGTTCCCAATGAAAAGGGCGTCAAGGTTTGTCCCACCGCCAGCGGAGGCGGAAACTGGCCCTCACCCAGCTACAACCCGATCACTCACATGTTCTACTTCCGCGCCATGGAGGCATGTGGCATCTTCACGGTCCAGCCAGCTCCCTTCCAGGAGGGACAGCTGTGGTACGGCGGCGCAGATCGGCGGGCGCCGGGCGAGACCACCGGAGCATCCATCCTCGCTTTCGATTTGGATACGCTCGACTACAAGTGGCGCGACACGATAATCGGCGGCAACTGGTCATGGGCAGGCGTCATGTCCACGGCTACAGGTCTCGTTGCCTACGGTGATAACGATGGCAACTTTGTAATCGTTGACGGCCAAAACGACAAGCCTCTTTGGCACTTCAACATGGGCCAGCAAATCAGCTCATCGCCCATGAGTTTTGCCGTAAACGGCAAGCAATACTTCACAATAGCCGCCGGAACCGGCGATGTATTCACCTTCGCTCTTCAGTAGTAAGGCACAATGTGGGTGCCCCCGGTCCCTCGCACTTGGGGACCGGGGAATCCACAACCCTCAATCAACAGGCCATGTGTCAACAGCACGTTACGGGTGCCCCTGGTCCCTCGCACTTGGGGACCAGGGAAAGCACAAACCTCAACCGACACGCGTTGCGTCTCCAGCACGATGCGGGTGCCCCGAGGTCCCTCGCATTTGGGGACCTGGGAATCCAAAAACCTCAATCAACAGCCCTTTCAAAAACTCGCGCCCCTCATTCAATCCGCAGCGCCTGCACCGGATCAATCGACGCTGCCCGCTTCGCAGGAATAATCCCCGCAATTGCCGCCGCCACACTAAGAGTCACGATAGCCCCAACCATCACCCCCAGGTTGACGCTGGTAATCTCAAACAGCTGCGACTTCACATACCGCACGCAAAGCATCGCCACCGGCGCGCCAATCGCCAGCCCCACAACCGCCTGCAGCATAGCCCCGCGCATCACCATCGCAATCACCCGCCCTCGCTCCGCGCCCAGCGCCATGCGAATCCCAATCTCCGGCGTCCGCCGCACAACGGTATACGCAGTCACTCCGTAGAGCCCAATGGCCGCGAGCAGCAGCGCCAGCAAACCAAACAGTGAAGTCAGCCGCGCAATCAGCCTCTCCTGGATAAACCGGTCGTCAATCTGCTGCTGAAACGTCTGGAACTTCACAATCGTCAGATTCGGGTTAATGCTCGCCAGCGTATCTGCCACAATCTTTTCAAATCCCGGCATAGGATGCGCGGTCTGGATCACCAACGCCCCGGCGTACATCGACTCATCTTTTTCCACGTGATAGTCGGGATTGCTGAAGCTGCCGGCGGGCTGCGTGAGCGGAAGAAAATACATGGCGTGATCCTTCCAGTAGACAGTGGTATAGGTGGTGTCTTCCACCACGCCAACAATCTCATGCGCTCCGTCATTGTTGTTTGGCCCATCCCCGCCAAAACGGTGTCCAATGGGGTTGCGCTTGCCAAAGAACTGTTTCACAAACTCCCGGTTGACCACGGCGACCGGCGGCGCGTTCATCGTGTCCTGCGGCTCAAAGCCGCGCCCCATCACCACATGCGTGCCCACCGAATCAAAGTACTCCGGCGTGCCCTTCACCCACGACGCGTTTTTATTCAGGGCGGGATCTCCCTGAACCTTCACGCCTGATCCCCAGTTGTTATCCTCCATCGGCGTGTAGGTAGAGAGGCCGACTTTCACAACGCCGGGGATAGCGTGGAAGCGATCTTCGATCGCCTGGTAAAGGGGCTCGACCTCTGTGTTCTTGTAACCAGCCGCCTGCGGATTAATATGCGCGATGTAGCGATTTGTCGCGTCCAGCTTCATGTCCACGTTTTCGGCCTTGCTCAGGCTCTGTGCAAACAACCCCGCGGCCACCAGCAGCACAAGCGAGAGCGCGGCCTGCAGAACCACAAGTGCGCGCTGGACAAAGGAAACTCCGTGGGCCGTAGTACGGGCGTTGGAGCGCAGAGCGTCAGCAGGATGCGCCCGCGCGGCAATCAGTGCCGGCGCCAGCCCAAACAGAACTCCCGTAAGCAGCGAAAGCGCAAAGGCAAAGCCGATCACCAGTGCCGAAGGCGAGGCGTGAATCGGCATGCTGTTTGCGTCAGGGAAGGCCAGCGCCAGCAGCGCGTGCGCTCCCAGGTAGGAGATCGCCAGCCCCAGCACCCCACCAATTCCGGAAAGAAGCACGCTTTCCGTAAGCAGCTGGCGCACGATGCGGCTACGTTGCGCGCCCAGGGCCGAGCGGATCGAAATCTCCGCGCGGCGGCTCATGCCCCGCACCAGCATAAGATTGGCCACGTTCGCGCAGGCCACCAGCAGCACAAGCGCGGCAATCCACTGCAGCAGGTTGAGATGGTCCTTGTAGCCGTCCTGCATGTTCTGGATGCCGCCGCCGCCCGGTGTCAGCAATACATGCGTGAGGGGTAAAACCTTCAACGCGCGCGGATCCTTAAACGTCTTTACCGTCGCATATTCCTGTTTGAGCAGCTCACTGGCCTTGGTTTGCAGTGCCGGAATCGAAGTTCCCGCCTTCACGCGACCGATAATGTAACACCACTGCACATCGGGCTGTTTGAAGTACGGCGCGCCCGCAACCGGGTCCATCGAGTGCATCGGCAAAAAGTATTTCGGCGGATTGCTGTCGACACGGTCGCCGAAGAAGCCCTTGGGAGCTATGCCGATGATTGTCGCCGGCCTGGTATTGACGTAGAAAGTGCTGCCGACAACCTTCGGGTCGCCTGCGTAATCCCGCTGCCACTCGTCGTAACTCATCACGGCTGTGATGGGCGCGCCCTCCTGGTCGTCGGTATCCACAAAGAGCCGTCCCGCCGCCGGCGTAAGACCAAAGACGCGAAAATAACTGCCCGAGACGAACGTCGCCGTGGCAGACTTGGCCGCGGCCTGTGACCCCGCGCGGCGAACCGTAAGTGGCCGCCACGCGTAGCCGGACTCCATAGCCGCAAGCTCTTCAAACTCCGGCAGGTTCTTCTTGAACATTTCGTAGGTGTCCGTGGCAAAGAGCGAGTAGTTCCCGTCATCGTGCCAGCCGCTGTTCACGCAGCAATCATTTTTTCTATCGCCAATGCGGATGAGGCTTTTGGGATCCGCCACCGGCAGGTTACGCAGCAGGATTGCGTTCACCAGCGTAAAGATCGCCGAGTTAGCGCCGATGCCCAGCGCCAGTGTCAGCAAAACAGTAATGGTAAACCCCGGCGTTTTGCGCAGCTGCCGCAGCGCATAAGTTAAGTCCTGAAGCAAAACCCTCATCGTCTCGACCCCCGAACTTCGACCTCTGACCCGTTATTTCCGCACGCCTCAACTTGCTCAATGTTACAGCACGTAACGCTCCACACGAATTCTTTCTCAGCAACCTGAAATCAACAGCTTAGAGGCCTCACCGACGCACACCAGCGTTCATAACTGAAAATGAGTGTTCAAAAGCGGACGCTCCGAATGCGCAAGCATGCCTATCAACCAGCCACAAAAATGGGTGCCCCATCCATGTCGCGGCTTCATCGCGACATGGGTCGGAAGGTACAGACCTAAACCGACAGGCCTTGTATTAGCGCATGATCTCAACTGACAGGTTCCGCATCAGGGCACGGCTTCAAGTGACAGGTTCCGCATCAGGGCATGACTTCAACTGACAGGTTCTGTATTAGGGCACGACTTCAACTGACAGGTTCTGTATCAGGGCATGACTTCAGTCGTGCCGATCGGAGTCCCCACAATGATTGGAGCTTTAGCCCCTGCGGGGATGCCATCACGCCAGCAGGAGCCAATCCAATGAACGTCGGAACCAAGCCCGCAGCCGGGGTTGTGGGAATGGGGAAAGCGCATAGCAAGGAAAGGAATGGTTTCGTGGCGGGCAGTGAGCGAACAATCTCCTCGATGAACCGGCAGGCCAAACCACATGAGGTACAAACTGAAAGACTCGCGAGAGACGATGGAGCAGCGTAGTTGGACATTACACTTTTCTCTTAGCTGCGGCCTCGATTACGTCCCGATGATGGATTTCGATTTTTGGACTTCGGGATGCGCTTCTTCAATTGCTTCGGCTTCGCAGGTTTGAAATGCACGGGCGGAACCATTACCCCGCTCACCAGTTCAAACTGCATCGTCTGTCGGCAGAGGCCACACGTCCCGCGCCCATCGGGTTCATCAACATGGCTCAACGGGTGTTCCCTGCCGCTCCCTTCGCAAATTGCACCGCTCGACGCCTTCATACTATTACTGTGCCACAGAACCAGATTTGCTGCCACGCGAGCAGCGCGAGGTCATTAATGTATGTGATGGACAAACCAGAGAATACCCGAATACACGGCTTTACCGAGCCCAAACACAAGAAGAACCGGGAGGATGATGAATAAGATCGACCTCCCAAGGGCGAACATTCCTGTTTGGTTCTCGACGAACAATTCATAGTAAGCACTCAGCCAACTCAAAAGGTCGGACTTTGCCGGTGGCGCGGTTGGCTCAATCTCGGCAGGACTCTCGGAAAGCACTTTCACGCCGAGCAGCGGCAACCCTGAATCAACCAATTCCACTCTGACTGGTTGTTTCTTTTCCATCGCCCATATCCCCCGCGCTAGAATTGCATCGCTTTTCTCGGTATACGGAACTCCACATGAGCCTAGCAAGTCTTTAGCAATACTTTTTCTGACATGAGGAACTTTGAACCCGGTTCTTTCAGCGTCAATTTTAGCGAAAGTTTTTCTATAATCTACCATTTACCATAATTAGCTAATTACGATGTGCTATCCGGCCTGTTTTCAGTGAAACTCTACCAAAAAACAGAACGCATTGCCATTAACTCCACTACTTGCATGATTTACTTGGCTCGTGGTGGGCAGTGAGGGACTCGAACCCCCGACATCCTGCTTGTAAGGCAGGCGCTCTAACCAACTGAGCTAACCGCCCACGCCCGGCGCGTCAAAGCGACTGCGGCCTCTTCTCATCATACCAGCGGCCACTTCTCAATCTCGTTCAGCATCGTTATTGATACACTCACCCCGTGAGCCGCCTCATTGTCAACGCCGACGACTTCGGCCTCACCGCCGGAGTCAACCGCGCAATTCTTGAACTAAACTCCGCCGGATTGCTCACCAGCACCTCGCTCATGGCGCGGGCAGCCGCCACCAATCAAGCCATCCAGGCCGCGCTCGCCGCTCCAAAACTCCGCGTTGGCTGCCATGTAGTCGTTGCAGATGGCGAGCCCGTCCTCCCCGCAGGCGAAATCCCCACCCTCATCGACCCAATCACCGGCCGCTTCCCAATATCCATCAGCTCTTTTCTGGCGCGCCTATTCACCGGCCGCATCCGCGCCGAACAAATCCAATCAGAAACCGCCGCGCAAATCGCCTTCCTCCAGGGTCGCGGCCTTCATCTCACCCACATCGACACCCACAAGCACACGCACATGTTTCCCGCCGTACTGCGCCCCGTCCTGCGCGCCGCCCGCGCCTCAGGCATTCACGCCGTACGCAACCCCTTCGAGCCGGAGTGGGCCGTCCGCGCCACCGCCGGCGCTCCGCTGGCCCGCATTGCCCAGGTAACCGCCCTGCGATGGCTCCAGCCCGTCTGGAAAAAAATTATTGCCGAAGAAGGATTCAAAACTACCGACGGCACCATCGCCGTAGTCGGAACAGGCGTTCTCAACACGCCAACCCTCCGCTCTCTGCTCAATTCCCTCCCCCCCGGCACATGGGAGCTGGTCACGCATCCCGGCTACAACGACGCCGATCTCGCAGCAGTCCGCACCCGCCTCCGCGCATCGCGCGACACCGAGCGAATCGCCCTCGCCGCCCTCAAAGACTTTCCGCAAATCGACCTCATCTCCTTCGCCGACCTCTAGCCCGCCGCCTGGCGTTTCTGAGTCTATCCCCACCCAACCAGCGTCCTATAACCTGTACACGTAACTCCTCGTTCAAGAAAATCCTATGCGCATTGGCATCACCTGTTATCCCACCTACGGCGGCTCCGGCGTTGTGGCAACCGAGCTGGGAATCGAGCTGGCGGCTCTCGGCCACCAGGTCCATTTCATCTCCTACTCGCAGCCCTTCCGCCTCAACGGCCGCAACGAGGGCATCTTTTATCACGAGGTTCCCGTTTCCAGCTATCCACTCTTCGAGTTTCCCCCTTACGACCTAGCCCTGGCCTCACGTATGGCCGAAGTAGCGGAGCTATACGAGCTCGACCTGCTCCACGTCCACTACGCCATTCCCCACTCCGTCAGCGCACTGCTCGCGCGCCAGATGCTGGCCAGCCGCGGCCGCCGCCTGCCCTTCGTCACCACCTTGCACGGCACAGACATCACGCTCGTCGGCCTCGACCGCAGCTACCTGCCCATCACCCGCTACTCCATTCAGCAGAGCGACGGCGTAACCAGCATCTCAAACTACCTCAAAGAAAAAACTCTTCAGGACTTCCAGATCACGCGCCCCATTGAGACCATCACCAACTTCGTAAACTGCGATGTGTACAAGCCCATCGACGATCCCGGCCAGCGGGAGCAAGCCCTCCAGCGCCTGTCCATCCCCAACGAGCCCATCCTCATGCACCTCTCAAACTTCCGCCCCGTCAAGCGCGTTTTAGACGTCGTAAAGACTTTTGCGCTCGTAGCTCGCGAGCTCCCTGCCCAGCTCGTTCTGGTAGGCGACGGCCCAGACCGCTCCGCAGCCGAGTGGCTAGCCCACGACCTCGGCATTCACGCCCGCGTCCACTTCCTCGGCAAGCAGGAGCAGGTCAGCGAACTCCTCGCCCTCGCCGATCTCATGCTCATGCCCAGCGAGCTTGAGTCCTTCGGCCTCGCCGCGCTTGAAGCCATGGCCTGCAAGGTTCCCTCCATCGCCACGCGTGTCGGCGGCGTTCCCGAGCTCATCGAAGACGGAGAAACCGGCCTGCTCTATGAAGTAGGCAATGTAGAAAGCATGGCCCAGGGAGCGCTCAGCCTGCTTAGCGACAAGCCACGTCTCCAAACCATGCGCGAAGCCGCCCGCAAGACCGCGCAAAAAAACTACTGTTCAACCCTCGTCGTCCCTCACTACGTCCGCTACTACGAGCAAGTCCTCGCCGCCCCGCCGCAGTAAAGTAAGGTCAGTAGTCTCCGAAAGGTCGCATATGCAGCGCAGAGATTTTTTAAAGTCCGCACCGCTTGCCGCCATCATGATGCCGCAGGACCCCTCCCTGATGGCTCAGATCCGCACTGCTGTCCCCGTCAAAATCACCGACATCCGCATCGTGAACCTGAAAGTCATTCGCGAAACCGGCAAGATGGAAGCCGCGTGGGATCCAGGTACGCTAACCACTGAGCGCATCGGCGGCGGCTCGGTCATTGAGATTCATACCGACCAGGGACTCACCGGCATCGGCCCGGGCATGGACGCCGGTTCGTTGGCCGCGGCCAAGGCCCAGCTCGTCGGCAAAGACCCGTTCGATATCGAGCAGCTCGCCGGCCCGCTGCGCTATTACGTCGGCAGAAGCCCGCGCACAGTTTCGGCTCTTGAGATAGCGCTGTGGGACCTCATCGGCAAAGCCACCGGACAGCCCCTCTACAAAATCTGGGGCGCGGCCAAAGATCGCGTGCCCGCCTATGCCAGCATGATCCAGCTTTCCACTCCCGAGGAACGCGTCCGTATGGCCGTCCAGCTCAAATCGCAAGGATGGAAAGCGATCAAGCTCCGCGCGCACTACCAGACTTTGAAGGAAGATGTGCAACTGGTCGAAGCCGTGCGCAAAGCCGTGGGCGACGACATGGATATTATGATCGACGCCAACCAGGCGCAGGCCTTTGGCACCTGGCAGCCGGGAGTGATGTGGGATTTTCGCCGCGCTCTTGAGACCGCGCGCGAACTCGAGCGCCTGAACTGTCTCTGGCTTGAAGAGCCGCGCCTTCGCTACTCCTTCGATGAACTCGCCAAGTTGGGCAGCATGGTCGGCATCCCCATCGCCGGCGGAGAGAACAATCGCGGCGTTCACGAGTACCGCTGGATGCTCGAACAGAATGTCTTCAGCATCGTGCAGCCCGACATCATGGTCGCCGACGGCGTCACCGGCTTTCGCGAGATCGCGGCTCTGGCCGAGGCACACCACAAAAAATTGATCCCCCATCACGGCGGAGGCAATCTCGGCACGATCGCCCAGCTCCACGCCATCGCCTCATTTCCCAACGCGCCAATGATTGAGATTCTCCACGACCCGCCGGTCGCCGCGTACACCAATGGCTTCGCAGTGATGCAGAACCCTCCACTGGTCGATAAGGATGGCTATATCAGCTTGCCGCAAGGTCCAGGTTTGGGCGTAGAGATCAACAAAGACTTAATCGCTGCGTAGACGCGGATTTCATCTTTCAATCGTGTCGCAGCGCGCGAATCGGATCAATCCGGGATGCTCGACGCGCAGGCGCGAATGCTGCCCCGAGTGATACGCACACCAATAGCAAAGCCGTACCGCCGACAGTGAGCGCGTCCATGCTCCCGAGTCCATACAACATGACCCGGATGAATCGCGTCAGCCATAGGGCCGTCATCAATCCAAAGACAATTCCCGCGCCTGTCAGCCAGAACGCCTCGCGCATTACGCGAGACAGAACCTGGCCGGTCCGTGCCCCCAAAGCAATTCGCAAGCCGATCTCCGCGGTCCGCATGTTCACCGAATACGCCATGATGCCGTAGATACCAATGCTCGCAAGCATCAGTGCCAGCACGCTGAAACCTCCGGCAAGCTGCGCCAGTGCGCGCTCATCGGCCAAAATAGAGCGGACCTGGTCCTTCATTGTTCGTACATCCACCATCGGCAGGTCCCGATCGAGCGATTCAACAACTCCTCGAACTTCTGGCAGCACGCTCGCCGGCTCCGCGCTGGCGCGAACTTCCACCATCATGCGACCCGGCCCGTTCGTGGTTTGCACGTACGGGAAGTAAAAAGTCGGAGGAGTCGCCTCGCGCAAATCCGCGTAACGCGTATCCGCCGCAATGCCCACAATCTGAATCGGGCCATCCAGGTCTTCCGAATCTCCCTGGAATGTCTTCCCGACAGGATTCTCGTTGGGAAAGAACCTCTGCGCCAGCGCTCGATTCACAACTGCCACCTTAGGCGCGGTCGCGGTGTCCTGATGATTGAAGGCCCGCCCCTGCAGGATTGGAATGTCCAGCGTCTGAAAAAAATCCGCGCCAACTGCAAGCGCCTGAACTCGAGTTGGAATCTCCTCCTGCGGGCGGCCTGGAATTTGAAAAGTCGAACCGGAATGCCCATCGCCGATGATGCCGATGTTGCTCTCCGTCACCGAGCGAACTCCGGGTAGGGGCGCCAGCTTCTCCTGCAACTG
>Ga0206859_1059_pt1 | contig 23047 bp, 23 predicted proteins | sample Alteio_BWOrgCont_47_FD_152882 | JGI IMG/M metagenome (GOLD analysis project Ga0206859, IMG submission 152882) | Enriched cells from forest soil in Barre Woods Harvard Forest LTER site, Petersham, Massachusetts, United States -... | ecosystem: Environmental > Terrestrial > Soil > Temperate forest >... | reverse complement strand
ACGTGGAGAGGATTTAAGATATACCAGTTTACTGAAAGTTATCAAGGCTTTTAATATAACCGAAAAAGAATTCTTTAGCGAAGGGTTTGATTAAAAATGCAGTGGCATCAAATTAAAGCAGATAGACCCTATCTGCTTTTTTTATGTTCAAATTATTTCAAATTATTTTCTGTAAGGTTACCCTTTTCCCACTTTTTTAGCGCAAATCCTCGCCATTTCTTTGCTCCAAATAACAACGAATATGGATCAAAATTTTGACAACAACAGTTTCCGGGATTATGAGTATATACCCGGCATGGATGCCTGGAGCAGGGCAAAACTTTTCCAGGCTTACCTCGATGACCAAATTGCAAAGAATCAATTAAATTACAGGTTGGTGACAACGAGCGGCTGCGGCCCTGTCGTCGAAATGAAAGGACAAAAACTCATTAGTTTGGTATCTAACGATTACCTCGGCTTTACGCAGCATCCCGCCGTTAAAAAAGCAGCTATTGAAGGTATCCTGAAATATGGCACCGGCGCCGGCGCATCACCCGCTATCGGCGGGCACTACGATTACCATGAATACCTGGAAAAAAAGATCGCCGGGTTTTTCCGGAAGGAACACGCCGTCATTCATACCACTGGTTACAACGCTAACAGCTCGCCGCTGCAATGTATCCTGACCAAAGATGATTTGGTGATCCCCGATGCCGGGGTACATACAAGTGTCATGGAGGGCTGCCAAATGTTTAACCGGAAGACCGTGAAACACAATGACCTGGCGGCTTATGAGCATGCGTTAAAACTATCCAAAGGCAAACATCCGCTGATCTTAATGATCATCGATGGGGTATATTCCCAGGACGGTGACCTGGCGCCATTGCGGGAAATCATCGCGCTATGCAAAAAATACGGCGCAAGGCTGATGGTGGATGACGCGCATGGCACCGGTGTGGTCGGCAAAACCGGCAGGGGCCTCATCGAAGCGTGTAACGCATGGAACGATGTCGATCTCATTACGGGCACCTTCAGCAAAACGTTTGGCCATATTGGCGGCTATGTGGTGGCCGGCGAAGAAATGGTCAATTACCTCAAGTACCAAAGCAAACAGCACTTATTCTCAGCGAGTTCGACTCCAGCAGCTTTATCAATTGTTAAAGCCATTGAACTGGTGGATGAAGAACCCCTGTGGATGTCGGTGCTGAAAGATAATATCAAATATTTCCGGCATGGACTGCTGAGCCTGGGTTTAAATATCGGCGACACCCGATCGGCTATCTTCCCGGTGCGTACCGGCGATAAGATCAAGAATGCGAAGATCTGCTATGCCTTGCAGCAAAAAGGCGTGTATGCCAACCAAATTAATTACCCGGCGGTATCGCTGAAGGATGCGCGCATCCGGATGGGGGTTACGGCCTTGCATAACAAGGCGCAGCTTGATGAGGTGCTGAACGTTTGGGCGGATATAAAGAAAGAATTTGGCTTATGATCAACGATTATGCAGAACAGCTCTATACCGAGCTGAAGGAAGAACTGGAGCTATTCTCAGAAATGGGCATTTCGCCCGTTAAAAGGGTAACCGGCATCATCAGCAGCATACAGGCTGCCTTCAAAAAACTAAAAGCCTGCCTGGAGGAGCATCCCTTTGCCTCCCCTGAAGCCGAGGTCTATTTCTTTAAATACGTCAAACCCAAATTCATTGCCGAGCAGATCTACGCCATGGAAATGTTTACCATCGAGATCAGCAGGCCGGCGGGCGACGAAGGATTAGTAAAGTCGTTTTACCAACTGGAGCTGAAATATATTGAACGTTACCTTTACCGCTACAGGTCCCTGTACCAGTATTTCCAGTATGATGAGACCGCCTTTGACCCCGCCTATTTTATTCGTGGGGTACAAAAGCCTTTCCTTTCCATACCTGATTCCCTGGAACCCAACCCTGACCCGGACTTTTCCACCGGATTTGACTACATCTTCGGCAGGTTCATCGCCTCGGAAAGATTGCTGGCATACCTTAACCAAAAACTTGACCCGGAAAACACCTTAGTGGCCTTAACCCATAAACCCGGCCTGCCCTATACGGGGATGCCATAGAACTGGTGGAGATCATCTATGGCCTCTACCTGGTGGGCACCGTGAAAAAAGGCAAAGCTACATTAACTTCCTTATTTGAGTTATTTGAAGAAATGTTCGAAGTGCAGTTGGGGACACCCAACCGGCGCTGGCAATCGATCAGCCGCAGGAAACGGATCAGCGTGACCAGGTTCCTTGATGAGATGAAAGCGGCGCTGTTAAAGAAGATTGATGATGACAATGCATGATAAATAATCAATTGAGCAGGATTGACGGTTTATTTTAGGGTGGAAACCACAAAGCCACCCAAAGTTTGTTTTTTGATAGGTTTTCTTTACAGTCTAAATTTATTATGGATTATGGCAGCAGAAATCATTACCAAAGAAGACCTCGAACAATTCGGGCAGAAATTATTAAACGAAATCAAAATACTATTGGGCCGTCCCGCCGAGGACCAGAAGAAATGGCTCAAAAGCTACCAGGTCAAAAACCTGCTAAAGATCTCCCCTAACACCCTTCAAAAGCTCCGGCTGGACGGCACCTTATCCTACACCAAGATAGGCGGCATTCTTTATTACAACTACCAGGATATCGTAAAAGTACTGGAAGGTAAACCGAAAGGGAAGTGAGCTATACAGCTATCGATAATGCTATCAGTCTATATAGCCCGATAGCTTAACCAACCAGTGAATACGAAGCAACATCCGCTTCCGTGAAGCGCCGCTATATTAAAGCAGCTTAAGGAGCGGGTTACTATTATAAAATGCAGTTTTTTTTCAATGATGAACAAAAAGCGGGGCCGGATCGCTACCGTCCGGCTCCAATGTATCCCGATACTCAAAGTCCAAACGAAAATTCGTTTGGAGCAAGCGGAAGCTGGGCCGTGGCCCTGCTTGCTTGCTCTGCGCTACGCTGCGAGGCTTTTACGTATCCTCCGGGGATACTTGGGGCAGCCCTTGGCCGCGTAATAAAAGAATTTAGAATACTTCACAGTATAATTATCATGGAAGACATTAATGTTAAATCAGTAAGATATCCCGAAGCTACCGATCAGAAATTCGAAAAGATAGCTTTAAAACTGGGCAGGACGAAGCGGCTGGTCTTTATGCAGATGGTGGATTATTTCTATAAGAGCAAGAAAGACCCGCTGGACCTCAATGATGAATTGCTGAAGAATACGCTATTGAAAAATCACCAACAATATATAGGTTTTATCAAAACGCAGGAGCAACTGCTGCTGGTGCCCATGAAAACAACAATGGACAGGATAAGTGACTCACAAAAGCAGATCGTGGACCGCTTTAATAATGACATACTGGAACAAAATAAAAATGTATATAACAATCAAATTGAAATTGCCAGGCTTATGGAGGCCATATTACAAAGTCAACAAAGCAAAGAGTTTTTGAAGGCACAATTTATCGCAATACTTGATCGCTATATAAAAGATAGGGAAGCATTTAACTTGATAACGTCTTCCAAAGAAAAAGAGGAATTGGTTGCCGGTACAAAAATGCAAATAAAATTATTGTAAATGTTCATCAATATCAGTGATAGCAAGGAGGCTGGCAACAAAGGCAGCAGCGGCAAACTGGTCCATTACCTCGAAAAAGAGAACAGGCTAGCCAAGAACAAGGAACCCGAACATTGGTTCAACGACAATGAAATGAAAGTAGACCCTTACGAGGTGATGAAAACGATAGATGGTAATATCGCGAAACTCGGGAAAGCCGATGCTAAATTTTTCCTGGTCAATATCAGCCCCAGCCAAAAGGAGATCGCCTTTTTAAAAGAGCAGTATGGAGAAGAAAGCGCGAAAGAGCAGCTTAAAGCTTATGCGGTTAGGGTAATGGATGAATATGCTAAGAACTTCAAGCGTGAAAACATCAATAGCCACGAGAATCTGGTATGGTTCGGCAAATTGGAAAACTATCGCTACTATACGCATAAAGACCCGGAGGTCAAACAAGGCGCCAAAAAGCGGGGTGACCGCAAGGAAGGCGAACAAATGCATGTGCAGGTGATTGTATCGAGAAAGGATAAAACCAACACAATCAAACTCAGCCCAATGAATACCTCGCGGGGAAAGAACGAGGAACATTCGAAAAAGATGGGGCAGTTTGACCGGCTGGCCTTCAAGCAAAGCGGGGAGACACTGTTCGATGAGCTGTTCGAATTTGACCGGGGCCTGAAGGAAACCATGGCCTATGCCAATACCAAAAAGAATGGCAGCGTTACCCAACGGGTAGCGATGGAAACGAAAGAATTGCAAATGGCTGAAAACAGTACCACGCCTATTTTACAAGAGGAAATCTCAACTAATCAAACTGGCTATATAGCGTCATCTCAAGATATGAATCCTGGTATCAGCGTTAGCATTGCCGATGACGTAGACGACGATGCCGTTTATGGCAGGAAAAGGCGTAAACACGAAAAGGGATACGGGCATTAGACGAAAACCGCTGTTATGAAAATTGAATGATTGCTGTAGCCTGCTATAGAGCGGGCTATCTTTTTATATAATTTAGTAACTGATCATGATTCAGCGTAAAATCTTTCTCATTTTTTATAGAGCGTATAGATGGCATTATCAGAGCCCGGGAATATTTGGGTCAATAGGTTTCACCGAAGACCGTTAAGGCAATTGACGATGCATTGGATAAGACAAAATAAAACTGCTTGAAGATTTATTAACAGATGCTCCTTATATTTGCGTCTTCAATTTACAACCTTGATACCAATGACCTCGAAATTATTTGTTGTAGGTTTCCCGCGTGACATGGGCGAAATAGCGCTGCTGGAAATGTTTAGTATACATGGGCAGGTTGCTGCATTGAATATTGTAAAAGACAATGGCATGAGCCTCGGCTATGGCTTTGTCGAAATGACCGACAGTGCCGGGGCAACACGCGCAATTGACGCATTAAACGGCCTGGTTATCGGTGACCGCACGATCAGTGTCCGCAATGCGGACAAACGCCCGGCTTTTGAGATCACCGGCAGGCAAGTTCCAACTGACCATCAACCGATGAAAGTGGTTATTGGAAAGAAGAAACGTCCGAGGCGGCAAGTATAGCAATGGTGGCTTAGCCTTTGCAATAAGGCAGAAGGCTTCATTTCAGCCCCGCATTCCCCCTTCCATTACGCCTTCAGCCTTATTGCCCCTCCGCAAAATTAATTCGCTATACTCCAATAAATTTGCGATGGCCTAACGCAGGCAAAGTTCAATATTCGTTTCTATTAATGTTTCTGCAAGACTGGCTTGGGCCAGTCCTTCCCTGCAAGTAAAGAGGGCTTGTGCTCCAAGCCAATTGCTGGATTTTTGTTAAAGCCGCACTATCCCGCCCGCAGGCCAAAGCTTTAACAAAAATCCAGCAATGTTTTTTAGTCGGCGATTATTTTTTGTTTTTTCAGCTCAGTATCATGCTTAATTAATTATTTACTTTTGGCTAATGAATACATTCTCAAACTACCAGGATTTCATAGACCGTCTTAAAAAACAAATTCAGTCAGCTCGAATTAAAGCTGTGATAGCGGCTAACTCGGAATTGCTTCAACTTTATTGGTGGCTTGGAGATGCGATACTAAAACAGCAAACTGCGGAAGGGTGGGGAGCCAAAGTAATTAGTAGGATAGCATTGGACTTAAAAGATGCTTTTCCTGATATGAAAGGCATTTCCGAACGTAATTTAAAGTATATGCGAGCCTTTGCATTAGCCTACCCGCAATTTGTGCAAGTGTCGCTTGCACAAATGGAGAGTGAAGGGAATTACATGGATTTACCAAAAGTGCAAGACCCGCTTGCACAAATTACATGGTACCATCACATTACTTTGTTGGATAAAATAAAGGATGAACCCACCCGACGCTTTTACATTGCAAAAACAATTGAAAATGGCTGGAGCAGGGACATGATGGTTAATCAAATAGAAGCTGCTTTGCATTTAAGGCAAGGAAAAATTCAGCATAACTTTTCCAATACCCTTCCTGCGGCAAAAAGTGATTTGGCAATTGAATTATTTAAAGACCCGTATAAATTTGATTTTTTTCAATTAACTCAGGAGGCTAATGAACGCGAGTTAGAGGATGCATTGGTATCTCATATCTATAAGTTCCTGCTGGAAATGGGTAAAGGGTTTGCTTTTATGGGGCGTCAGTTTCATTTAGAAAAAGGCGGGCAGGATTATTACCTGGATTTATTATTTTATCATACAAAATTGCGCTGCCATATTATACTGGAGCTTAAGATAGGGGACTTTAAGCCGGAATATGCAGGTAAAATGAATTTTTACTTATCTGCATTTGATGATGCATATCGCCTATCCGAGGATGGGCCGACAATCGGGATTATTCTTTGCAAAAGCAAAAATAAAGTCACAGCAGAATATGCCCTTCGTGATGTAAACAAACCTATGGGAATTGCCGAATATAACTTAACTGAGGCTATCCCAGAAGACTTAAAAGGGGAGTTGCCGAGTATCGAAGATTTAGAAGAAGAACTTGAAAAGGAACTTAAAATCACGTCTGGTCCGGTATATGAAAAGGTAAACAACCTCAAGCATATGGTTGGTCAGCTCACATCCGGTGAAATAAAAGAAAAATACAGCGCCCAAAATGTACAATATCTTTTCAACGATGTGTTATTCGCGCTTGAAAAGAACACTAAAATACTGTTGGAACCAATTATTGACATGTTTTTTGAATCATCAATAAACTACTCAATTAATGGGAACTCCTCATTTATGACACCAACTGATTTAGAAGGGTTATTACTTAGAGGGGATATCATACATCAAATTGGGTTAGTTATGGAATTAAAGGGCTTTAAAAAAGATAACGTTAATACTTTTAACTGTTTCAGTTCCTTGAATTTTAATTTGGGGAAATTTAAATACCAGGTAGGTGACAGTAAACAATCTATTTGGTATAACTATTCTTATGACTTTAAGCCGTCTGAAAATGATTTACATGCAATTGTTGAAAGATGGGTTGAAAATATAGTTGATGATATTACCAGATCTATAAAAGCAGTCGTAAACTAAAGAACTCATATGTAGGAAAATGTTGAGAAAATCGTACGTATCAATCCTTCGGCGATTGGAACTCCTCTGAAACTGACTTACAAGTGCCACACTAAATAACTACATTAAAGACTTATTAAAATTAAGTGTGCTCCAAAGATCCAAAGATTGAAGTAGCTATTTAATACATTAACGGAAATCCTTATCAATTTTAGAGGATAAACAATATTCCCTTGTTTCATCGATTAATAGAATATCGTATTATTATATTTTCGGGGAAAATGTCTATAATTTTTGATTTTGAATTGAAGTAGAAAACAAACTTTGCTGATTTACCAATATAATAGTAATTCATATCTGATTTTATTAGTGTCTGCATTTTGGTCTCGCTATTCTGAATTACAATGTAAGTGCCATTGCTGGAATGATTTTTTTGAATATTTTGAACCTTGTAAACAGAGGCATCAAAAGATGTAATCATTGAAAATAAAATGATAAAACAAAAAGTATTGAACGATTTATAATTTTTAATATACTTATTTTCCAGGTTTAAAATTATGACTAGCGCCAAAAAAAAGAATAATACAACATAACTCGAAATTAGTAGCTTAAAAAAATTTTGGTTTAAAAAATCTGAATTTACTTCGTTGTATAACACATAAATAGAGAGAATTGGCCAAAGTAATAAAACTATACCGGCAGGTATTTTAAAATATTTATATATTATTCTCCCTGATTTTGATTTTCTATTGTGTCTTGATTCCGAATCAACCCTGCTATTTAGAGCATATAACACAGTTTTTTGGGTAATGAAGATTAAGAGCAATAAGACCAAAAAAATAGGGACTAGATAAATTAAATCGGAAATGGCAGCAATGGTTAGATCTTCGAAGCTAAGAAAAGGAATAATGTTAAATCCAAAAAACAAATAATATGTAATCAAATCGAAAGCCCCAATGCAATATACAATAGTTATACATAACGGGATATAGAAAATGGTTTCCTTAATTATGTCGGTTCTTAATCGAGCAGCAGATTCATTTTCCTTGTCTGTAATTTCTTCCATATAATAAGGTTAAGCCAAATATAAAAATTCAATCTAAAATAAACCTAATTAGGTTAATACACCCTTTTTAAGCTAAATTGTTAATTTTCAATTAAAAGGTCTTAGAACATTGCTTGACCCACGCCTGGGTTTTGTAACGTCAAAACGCATTTTTTTTATATGAATTTTTGCTGATTTCTGCTATAATTAATAAAATTTGCGTATTTTTATACTAAGAATTCAGGGGAATACCTAATCCGTAACCTTGAGCAATAGTGCTGATATAAGTGATTGATAATCAATCAATAAGTTTATAAGGTTCGAGCCCAGGTGGGCGCACTTATTTAACAAAGGCCGTTTCCACATCAGAAATGGCCTTTGTTATGTTTTCAAAAGCGGAACAGGACCCTCCGCAACATTGTTACTGTAATACTATTGTAACAGGATTTACATGTTTTTTGTTGAACTTCACGCCCTTTTGTTACAAAAAATGCGGCACTACAGGCCATATACTTATCAGCCCTGTTTCCCCATTTTTCAATTCTATTGGTCCGGGAACAGGGTGTTTATTATCTCTATGCCTGCCAAAATAATCCAGATCCAGTTCGGCTGGTTTACCGTATGGATCTTCAAACGGCAGATCCGGGACCATGGCATTTCCCAAAAGTGCCGCAGTGACGGGTAGTGTTGGCAGGGGACTGGCTGTCTTATCCATCTGCACCCAAACCTTATTTCCATTAGTTGTTATCCAAACCTTTGCCATGTAAATATTGCCTGCTGCTTTAAGCAGCGGTGCGGTATTGGCATAGCAATTCAGCACAGTGTCGGCGTCCAGGAAAATGTTATTGTAGTACCGCATATCGCCCGTTTTTACAGCGGTTATCCCTGCAAGTATAGTTGAATGAGGCTTGAAATAAGGAGTTAACCTGTCTTGCAGGCCCCTGTCGATCTTCCCCGCGACGAGGTTATGTACAAAAGCGCCGCCTTCCGAATCATCTAAAACCGAAATAGCAGATAACAGGAAATTGTTGTCGACCAGGTATGGCCCATGGTCCACTTCAACAAATATATCCTGGTCGTTATCCCTTAGTATATTCCTGGTGACCCGTGTGCCCTGCGCCATCCAGTCAAGCCAGATACCGCGCTGTGCATGGTAAATATAATTATGGGAGATGATCACATCGATGGCACCGTGGAACTTGATCCCCGCCATTTCAGCCCCGTCAAAAAGCCGCTGTACAAAAATATCATGTACCGTATTACCGGTAACCGTACTGAAGGCGCAGCCCAGGCTGCCCACGATACCCGCCTGCTCACAATGCGAAACGGTATTATTCCGTATTAGATGGCCGCCGACATGTTCTTTGTCCCAGCCGTTAGCAAGCGCCCGTTTTATCGTCGCCACATAACCTTCGGCTGAATTGGCAGAGGTGTTGTCATATTGGTCGCCATATTTACCCAGCGATATACCGGAACAGCGGGAATAGCTGATATCATTGTCTTCAATGATCCAGCCCTTGCTCCAGTTGGTACCGATCAGGGCCATTTGTTCTGCTGTAGGGGGTGCCCAGTTTGTCGCCGCATGGCAAAGGGTAAACCCTTTTACCGTGATATAATTTATGCCTGTCTTTTCAGGATAGAATACTTTCTGCCTTACGTTGATCTCTATTCCGCCGGTGTTCGGGTCCGCATTTTTAAAGCGGGCGCTGATGGTTGTATAAGTAGCGTTTACTTCGGCGAACCACATGGCTTTATCTGCGGTGATATAAACATCTTCTTTTTTTTCAGCTTCGGGCAGCCAGTCGCCATTGAAGTAGACCGCGCCAGTATGGTGTTGCCGGTCCATGTCATCGAACCAGTCGCCGTGGATAAGGTCGTTATAGGGATTGAACTTCCCGAAGAAGCTGTTGGGAATGCTGACTTCCCATATGTCCCCGGAAAGCCGGTGCCAGCCTTTGACCTGTTCAGAACCGGTGATCGTGACCTTTTCACCGTGAGCGGCAAGATAAGTGATACGCCGACCGGGAGCAGTGCCCCCACGGGGCGGATCGACCTGCTCACGGTAAATGCCCTGGTGGACCAGGATAGTGTCTCCCGGCATGGCCAGTTTGGCGGCGGCAGTGATCGTCCGCAACGGCCGCTTTCGTGTTCCGCGGTCACGGTCATTTCCTTTGACGGAAACATGATAGGTGGTGGCAAAAGCCGTTATGCTGTATAGCAGCAGGAAAGCAAATAACACGGGGGAGGTATAGTGTCTCATTTTGAAATAAAAAAATAATGCTTTATGAGATTGTAAATTTCAGCAAAAAAATAAATCCATCAAGAAGCAAATAGATATGTAATACTACTGTATTTACTCCAATAAATTCTAAACCGCTGTTAAACAAATCCATCTTATTGACTATTTATCAAGAGGCATTAACGGCTGATAAATTATATAGAGGGTGGTCGTATCATCCTCTATATTTTTATATTTACAAAGTATATCATATCTATAATATATGGCCTTTGTAAAGTTTTCTTTTATTATTTTACTAATAGCTTGTACAAGCCATGCATTTGCGCAAAACGATTCAACCAAAATATATCATGAGCTTTACCGCCCACAGCTGCATTTTTCACCGCAGGCGCATTGGATGAATGATCCAAATGGCATGGTTTATTTCGATCATACCTACCACTTATTCTTTCAATATTATCCTAACGCCACTGTCTGGGGGCCAATGCACTGGGGCCATGCCGTGAGTCCGGATATGATCCACTGGACGCAGATGCCTGTCGCTCTTTATCCGGATAGCCTGGGGTACATATTCTCCGGCAGCGCTGTGATCGACTCCAATAATACATCAGGTTTTGGGAAGGACGGGAAAATTCCAATGGTAGCTATATTTACCCATCATGACCCTAAAGGAGCGGATGCGGGCAAAAATAATTACCAGAACGAAAGTATTGCCTATAGTTTGGACAATGGCGCAACCTGGACCAAATACAGTGGTAATCCCGTACTGAAAAACCCGGGGATAAGTGATTTTCGCGACCCTAAAGTGATGTGGTACGCCCCTCAGCATAAATGGTTGATGACGCTGGCCGCTAAAGACAGGATCACCTTTTACTCATCGCCAAACTTAAAAAAATGGACCCGGGAAAGCGATTTTGGTGCTACCGCCGGCGCTCATGGGGGCGTTTGGGAGTGTCCTGACCTTTTTCCTTTACAGCTAAATGGCAGCGGGTATTGGATACTGATCGTGAATTTAAACCCCGGTGGCCCTAATGGTGGTTCTGCGACGCAATATTTTGTAGGACAGTTCGACGGGAACAAGTTTACCGCTATTGATAACAAGCTTCGATGGGTAGACTATGGCCCTGATGAATATGCCGGCATTACCTGGAGCAATACAGGGGATCGTAAAATATTTTTAGGCTGGATGAGCAACTGGGAGTATGGCACAAAAGTGCCTACAGCGAAGTGGCGCAGCGCCATGACCATCCCACGCGAATTGAACCTGAAACAGGAAGATGGCAATATCCTGCTGTCATCAGAGCCGGTAAAGGAACTTGACCATTACAAAGCAGGTAAAGGAAGTATGCTGACAAGCCCGGCGAATTTGCCTGCGCAATGTATGCTGAAATTTAAGATGGATCAGATCGATGATTATGCGATAACGTTATTGAACAAACTGAGTGAAAAAGTGGTGATCGGGTATGACCGGAAAGCGAACCAATATTATATCGACCGCACACGATCGGGCCGGGTAAATTTTGAAAAGAATTTCGCGGGCAGATTTACCGCCCCAAGATTTTCAACCCAGCCGGGTTCAGATATGACATTGGTAATTGATGCCGCGTCAATTGAATTATTTGCTGATAACGGGCTGACGGTGATGACCGCTATTTATTTTCCTAACGCGCCGTTTGATAAGGTAAGTTTTGAAAGTGCTCAGCCTATACAACAAATGTTGATACCGCTAAAATCAATTTGGTAGTAGCGCCTAAGTGATCATTGTTTAATGTAATATAAAACCGCTTTTGAAAGTATCAGGCGGGTTTTTGCTTTTCAAATGTTAAAAAACAAACTGTCGGTTTAAATTTGCCGTTACGCCTGGTTTTAACAGGGTATAATTTAACGGGGGCGTAAAATTGATATCAGGCAATGACGTTTTAAAACTATTGATGTAAGATGCAGGGATATAACTTTGCTGAGGTACAGCCATTTTAGCCACGGGTAGCAAATAAGTTTCGGGCGTTACATTGTTAATTTTTAAAGCTAATGCCGGAATATTGTCGGGTTGGTAGGTACTGGCTTCTACCGGGCCCATTTTAGGTTCAACAAATTTCCATTTGGTGCCAACGCTAAAACTGAAGTTAAAGGCTTTTTCGGTACAGGTTAATTCTTGTGGCATCCCGGTTTGGGCATGCGCACTGGTGGCAAATAAAACTATGACCGCGATGAAGCCTATTTTTTTCATGACTTATATATAATAGCCAGGATTTAATATTTGTTTTATTTTATAAAGGTCACAAATAATGCCGGATAAATTACCTGAATGTTTAATATTTCATGAGACAGGTTTTGTTTATTATTGCCTAAATTTATCATACCGGGTAAATACCGCCAATTATTTTACAGCACCATGAATTATTGATGGCCCATACATCCGCAAATATCATCACCATTAGTAATCCATCGGTTTCGGTAACGGTCGACCTGTATGGAGGTGCTATTACTGATTTTCATTTGCCCGGCAACATCAATCCGTTAAGCTTCAGGCTTTCTCCCGAAGATATGCCTGAAAATAACCGCTCCGGCGCCCCTTACCAGGGTCATTTTGCCTGCATTGGCCGCTGGGGGCCACCATCAGCGGGGGAAATAAAACAAGGATTGCCTCATCATGGCCAGCCTGCAAATTTACTTTGGAATTTACAGCCATCGGCTAATAACATCACCATTAACATGCAGGTAATAGCCCTGCTTGAGGGTTTGCAGGTTGAGCGTACCATCAGTTTGGATGATAATAACCCTGTTTTTTTAGTAGAGGAAAGGGTGAGCAATACGAATGCTTTAGCTCGCTTGTTTAACATGGTGCAGCACCCTACAGTGGCAAAGCCATTCCTGACAGGTAACACCGTTGTTAACTGCAATGCAGATAAGGGCTTTAACTATAAGCTTAATGTAAAACCACTTGAAAACGCTGCAGAATGGCCTTACGGCCTAATGGAAAATGGCGATAGATTAAATATTTCGCGGGCGGACAAGCCATACAGCTCTGTTTTTTCTTTTACCATTAAAAAAGATGCTAAATTTGGTTGGATAACCGCTTATTCTCCTGAAAATAAATTACTTATTGGCTATTTGTGGAAACACAGCGATTATGCGTGGATAAGCTTTTGGCAGGATTTTAACGGAGATGATATCCGTTACTGCGGACTTGAATTTGGTACTACGGGCATGCATAAACCATATACAGATATTATTGAAGAAGGCAATCATAAGGTATTTGGCGAGGACAGCTACAAGTACCTCGATGCAGGCGAAACACAAAACCGGTGCTACATGGCGTTTATGTGTGAAACGCCTGAAAATTATACCGAAACAGGCAACGTGTATTTTGCCGGTGATAAATTAATAGTTGAAGAAGCGGGGAGAAAACAGCAAATAACAATTAAAACCTCATTAAAGCTCTGATGGATCTTAAAAATAAAACAGTGGTTGTAACCGGCGCGGGCAAAGGCATAGGCGCGGCATGCGCTAAAGTATTTTTTGATGATGGCGCCAACGTGGTTTCGCTGGATAAGGATGATGATATATCCGGCTTAACCGGCGAAAGATGGCTAAGTATCAAATGTAATGTAGCCGTTGAAAGCGAAGTGATAGCCGCAGCTAAAAAGATAGATGCACAATTTAAAGGAATTGATTACCTGGTAAATAATGCAGGTATACAGCGTTACGGTACGGTTACTGATACCACTGCCGATGAATGGGATAACGTGATGACGGTAAACCTTAAAAGCTATTTTCTATGTTCAAAATATTTTATCCCGCTTATACAAAAAAAGGGTACGGGGGTCATCATTAATATAGCCAGTGTGCAGGCGTTTGTGAGCCAGAAAAATGTTGCTGCCTATACCACGGCAAAAACGGCCATCCTCGGCCTCACACGCAGTATAGCAATTGATTTTGCACCAAATATCAGGTGTGTGGCTGTTTGTCCGGGCACTATTGATACGCCCATGGTGCGCGCTTCGTTCGCGCTGTCGCCAAACCCGGACGAGGTGCTGCAGGAATGTATCGATATGCACCCCATCGGGCGTATCGGTACGCCGGAAGATGTAGCCGAAGTGGTAAAATTCATGTGCGATGATAAAGCCGGGTTCATCACGGGGCAATATATCCGTGTCGACGGCGGGTTAGGCATAACTATTAACGGCAGCAAAAAAGCATAACCATGAAAATAACTGATATAAAAGCCACCACAGTTGCCGTAGCGCTCCAGGCGCCTATCCGCCACTCTAACGGCTGCCATTGGGGGCGATTTGTGCGCACAATCGTAGAAGTTGAGACGGATGAGGGCATCACCGGCCTCGGCGAAATGGGCGGTGGCGGGCAGTCGGCACAGGCGGCCTTCGAGGGTTTAAAGCCTTATTTAATAGGCCACGATCCCATGCAACTGGAAGCCATGTACTGGAAAATATGCAATCCTACCGCGTCTTTATATAATAACCGCCTGCAACTGCATGCTGCATTGGAGTTTGCCTGTATGGATATTATCGGTAAGAAATTAAACATCCGCGCCTGCGACCTTTTAGGAGGATCGGTACGCGATGAAGTGGAGTTTGCCTCTTACTTATTCTTTCGATATCCCAATGAAAAAACCGGCAAAGGAAGCATTGAAACCGTTGACGAAATGGTTGCCTATGCGCAGGAAATGGTAAACAAACATGGGTTCAGCACCCATAAGTTAAAAGCAGGCGTTTTTTCCCCTGAACACGAAATAGAAGTGTTCCGTGCCGTTGCAAATGCATTCCCCGGCCACCGCGTGCGTATCGACCCCAATGCTGCATGGAGTGTTGAGGATTCTATAAAGATCGCCAAACAGATAGAAGACCTGAATAACGATTATTATGAAGACCCAACGTGGGGCATGGAAGGGATGCGCCGTGTAAAAAGCCGCATCAGCATACCTACTTCAACCAATACCGTGGTGGTTAACTTTGAGCAACTGGCTGCCTGCATACGCAATGAAGCTATTGATGTTATTTTGCTGGATACCACCTTTTGGGGTGGGTTAAGGCAGGCATGGAAGGCAGGCGTGATATGCGAAAAATTCCAGGTCGGTGTAGCTGTACACAGTTCCGGGGAGTTGGGGATACAACTGGCAACTATGCTGCACCTGGGTGCCAGTACGCCAAATTTGGCGTTTGCTGCCGATGCGCATTATCATCACTTAGCTGATGATATTATAAAAGGCGGCTTAATGCAATATGAGAACGGGAAAATTAAGGTGCCAACCGGGCCCGGTTTAGGTGTGGAACTTGACCGTGAAAAGCTAAAACAATATGCCGATTATTATAAGGAAGTCGGCGGCTATCCTTATGACCGTGATCCTGGCAGGCCCGACTGGTTTGGTGTATTGCCTGAAAAGAACTGGGCTGTACCGGGTAAATAAGCCCCACCCAAACCCTCCCCGGTAGGGAGGGCTTAATAAAACAAAAAAAGTTTCTTCTACCGGAGGAGATTGGAGAGAGGGCTTATGCTTACGATCGACAATGTATCTGTTTTTGCTGATGGCGTTGACCATTCAGAATGTGTTTGTGTACACCCGGACGGCTCTGTGTGGGCAGGCGGCGAAGCGGGCCAAATATACCGCATAAGCACCGATGGCAAAATTGAGCAGGTGAATACCACCGGCGGCTTTATATTGGGGCTGGCTTTCTCCAACGATGCCAGCTGGCTGGCTATTTGCGATTCTGGCAAACACTGCGTCTGGAAACTCGACATAGCCACTAACACCCTTACCAAATTTGCCGATGGCGCTGATGGTGAAAATTTTAATATTCCCAACTCTGTAGTATTCGACAAACAGGGGCGGCTGTATGTTTCCGAAAGCGGGGCATTCCGCAAAGTTATCGGCAAGATCATGCGTTTCGAACCGGATGGGACAGGGCATATCTGGCATCATGGCCCATTCAGTTTTGCCAATGGCATTGCCCTGTCGAAAAATGAAGATCACTTATATATTGCCTGTACCTGGCTGCCGGGCGTGGAGCGCGTGGCCATCAATCCCGATGGTTCGGCAGGGAAACGCGAGGGTTTTGTGACCATGCCACAAACATGCCCCGATGGGCTGGCTTTTGATGATGATGAAAACCTGTACATAGCCTGCTATACACCAAATGCTATTTACAAAGCCAATAAAAAGCAGGAAATAACGCTTTTGGTCGACGACTGGGAAGCGCATACGTTATCGAACCCTACCAACATTGCTTTTGGCGGTGAAAACTTTGATGAACTGTACGCGGCAAATCTCGGCAGGTGGCACATCAGCAAGATCGATATTAAAACGAAGGGGATGAAGCTGAATTGCCATAAGTAAGGCAGGTAGATCGATTCTTTTACTTATTAAATTTCCAAACGATCACGTTCCAGGTTTCCAAACCGTCATGATAAGTATGCACATGCTCGAATCCCATCTTTTGATGCGCTTTAAGCGAGTTATGGTTCCTTGATGAGACTTCGGTAACACACAGATCATACTCGACGGGCAAGTGATCTTTGGTGGCATGATAGAGCTTACTGAGTAAACCCTGTCCCCTGTAATCCGCGTCCACGCATACCTGTCCGCCAACAATGTACCTGTAATCGTTCAGCGGTTTGCCTTTATAAATTACCTCATCAAAGGCTGCGAACATAGGCGCTAATTCGGGAAGCAGACTTGCTTTGTCGGAAGGCATACAAAGGTTATAACCGATCACTTTATCATCTGCAAGCGCGACGATCTGCGGCAGGTCATCCGCCATTTTTTTAAGCAGGTCAACCGTATGCTCCGCGAATACAAAACCCTGCTGCGCCTGTTGGTCGGCATTCAGATTTTTGTATAGATTTTTTTGTTGCAGGGCGATGATCTGCTCAAAATGGTTATCGGAAATGGCGGGTTGGAAGATGATTTGCAAGGGAAATGATTTAGAAATTTATATTGAGTAAATCGCTCTAAATTTAAGATAAAAATAATTTTTATTGGAAGTGCCTATGCTAAACTTAAGTCCAATCGTGTACCTTCTGACAAAACATTGTCACCACTTTCATGATTTTTATTGCCGAAATAGTAGCATTCCGCCAAACTTCAAAATCTTTCCGCTTACCGGTATTTACGGCATGATGTGATATCGTGCCAAAATCGCTCTTTGAATTTTTAATTGCAAGTATTATTGGTTTAGTTTCGACGCAGCATTATGCTTGTTACGCTTATATTTAATTCCTCAATTCGAATGTTTTATTAACTGAAACAGAAAATTGGGATCAAGTTTTGAAGCAGCATTTTTTGGTGCAAGTAATACAAAGTACAAAGCACCGTTTTTTCTTACGAAAGCTACATCAATCGGTATATTGCTAAATTGCCCAAACCCCTGACTTGCATCTGCGAAAATTGCTTCTTCCAATGAAATATTATAAGTGACAGACAAATTCTTCAATTTTAGATAGTAACTGGCAATACTATCATTTTTTAACACTGTCTTTATGGAATCACCATACATGGTCATATATATATTATTTATACCACTATTTCCTGCTAACTGATAATCTGTTTTAAAACCCGACTCATCAAATGGTATGTAAATGGCTTCGGAGGTAATTATGGAGTTCTCAAATTTTTCAACAATAATCTTATTAACAGCCATCTTAAAGGATGAGTCAATTTTAATAATTTCTACCGCAAATCTTCCGTCATAAGAAAAAAGCCCTATCGCACTTCTATGTTTATAATGAAAGACAATTCTAACAGAATCTTTCACTATAGTATTAGAAAAGAATAAATTTAAATAATCCTTTGGAAGAATATTATTATCAATCGGAGGATCATCTTGCGTCGCCTTACTTAGCTTATAACAGATTGAAATTATATAACCTGTAAAAAGTAAAGCGGCACCAGTCAAAATTATGTTTCTTGTTTTTTTTAAATTCGACATATGTACTATAAGAAACTAATAGAAAAATATCATTTAAATATAATTCCCATCTCCATAACGTCTCTCGAATAGGACCTGCGCACGCCAATGCATTTTCGCCAACGCAAAACGTCGAAGATTTCTCTATCGTACCTCGTTCGAAATGACAGTTTTTTAAATCCGAAATCGAACATCCGAAATCAAATCATCTGTTGGTATAAATTGCGCAACACTCTTAAATAAAAGAGAGATGCAATTTTTTTGCAGTATACTATTGATTTTAATGTAAACCATGATTTTTTATTAACTATTTGATTATCAATTATATAAAATAAAAAAATCCAAAAAGTGTAAACCCTGTGTAAACCATGATTGCTGATTAACTTGTCAATCAAATTCCCAAAACCCCTTTCAGCTTCACATACCCCGTTTTACTTACCGGTATCTTAGCGCCCGATTTTAGAATAGCCAGGTGGCTGTCTTTTTCATAAGGGTCGAGGCGGGTAATTTCCTGTATGGCGATAATGTAGGAGCGGTGTACGCGTACAAAATATCGCGGGTCGAGCATTTGCTCGAAGAAGTTCATGGTTTTGTTTTTGAGGTAGGAACCTTCTTTGGTGAAAACGCTTACGTAATCATCATCGGCCTGCAGGTATTGTACATCCTGCACCGGGATGATCTTTACTTTGGTGCCTGTTTTCACCACAATACGTTCATGCTGAGCGGGCGAGCTTGACACGGCTTCCAATAATTCCCCGGTTTTTTTGGCTTGCTGGGCAGGCGCGGGAGCCTGCGACAGGTATTTTTCAATTGCTTTGTTAAAACGCTCGCGGCTAAAGGGCTTTAACAGGTAATCCACCGCGTGCGCTTCAAAGGCTTTTATGGCGTATTCATCAAAAGCGGTGGTAAATATAACGGATGGCGGGTTTTCCACCAGTTCCAGCATCTCGAAACCGTTTATTTTGGGCATCTGCACATCCAAAAATATCAGGTCGGGCTGGTGCTGCTGTATGGCCTTTAAGCCGTCAAAACCATCATTGCATTCGCCTAAAATTTCTATCTGGTCGCTGAAGGCTTGCAAATATTCAAGCACCACCATGCGTGCCAAAGGTTCGTCATCTATCAGTAAGGCGCGTTTCATATTACCTGCGGAATTTTAATAATGGTTGTAAATATATTATCATTTTGGTGAGTTTCCACCAGGTCATTGCGTGCAAATAGTAAATATAGCCTGCGCTGTACACCGCGCAGGCCAAAGCCCGTGCCCTTTGGCCTCGAAGTTTGCGGGTCGTAAGGGTTTTGTACCATCACCACCAGGTCGTTGCCGTCAATCTCGCCGCGAATGCTTACGGTCACTTTTTCGGTGGTATCATACAAGCCAAATTTAATGGCATTTTCCACTATTGGTTGTAATAATAAGGAGGGCAAAAGGGCAGCGCCGCAATCTTTATCGCAGCTGATCTCTGTTTCCAGCCTATGACCGAACCGCACTTTTTCAATATCGAGATATAAGTTCAAATGCTGCAGCTCATCGCTCAAAGGCACCAGGAGCTGGTCGTCTTTTTTCAGTGTGCCGCGTAAAAAATCCGATAGTTGGTGTATCATTTTGCGGGCCTCGTCGGGTTTAAAGCCGATGAGCGCGTTTATGGAGTTAAGGCTGTTGAACAAGAAATGCGGCTGTAACTGCTGGCGCAAGTTGTATAGTTCCGCGTCCCGCGCAAGTTTTTCAGCCTCTGATTTACGTTTTTCGGTTTCTTTATGATCTTCTTGCGAATACCATAACATGCTGATCATCGCCATCCAGCCTATGGATAAAAAATCGGTGCAAAAACGTATAGTGAGCGATTTGGACAGGAAAGCCATGTAAGCCGCGCTCATACTGAGATAGGGGATGATCCAGCGGCAGCCCGCAGTACAAATACCCGCCAGCGACAGGCACCACATCAATAAGTTAATATAACTGCCTTTGCCCGGCTGGTAATAGCGCAGGTTGTTGTTAATGAGCCAGCAGGCGGCGGCAAGCAGTATGGTGTTTACAATTCCATCGGTTAGGGCAATGTACCATATAAAACCAAAACTATGTATAATGTAGGTTAACAGCGCCGCCCAAACCAGGCCGCAGGCTGTAAAAACCCCGTATAGTCTTGATGATGATAGTTGTGGTAATGCCAATGGTTAGTTATTAGAGATTAGTTAATTAGAGATTAGTTGACTATGGATTAGTTAATTAGAGATTAGAGAATTAAAAAAACGACTAATCTCTAATTATCTAACCTCTTTATCAATAACTCTTTACTTCAACCCCTGCAAATATCGATACGCCTTTGATGACCAATATTTTATTGCTGTCGCCGTTTACAGTGGTTTTTATGCGTTTATCGTCAACACTGGCAAAAACTGCTGCCATGTCTGATACTACCTGCCAGTTTGATGGCACAATGATCTTGGTGCCGCCGAATATCTGGGTAATATCGATAATGATGCGCCCATTGATGTCAGCCTGGGTAAAGTCCAGTTCGGCACCGCCGAATATGTTCACCACTTCACCGCCTCTGAAATTTTTGGAGAAGATGGTTTTTTTGACACCACCAAAAATGGATACGGCATCTAAATAATCATCGCCCTTTAGCGGGTTGCCACCAAAATTACCTGCCGGGGGGATAGTTGTTGATCCCGGTGGCGGGGGAGGTGGTGTTGTTTCTGCGTTCTCCGGGTCGGCAGGTGTAACGGGTGTTACCGGTGTTATCACCTGTTCATAAGGGTTACCGTATTTATTATTATACTTGTTACTCCATTTATTGTCCCACTTATCCTCCCAATTCTGGCCCCAGTGTTTTTTATCCCAGTTATTGTTTCGTTTTAATATCAGCCATATGCCAAAGCCAATGATGGCCAATGGCCACATCACATGGTCGAGGTGAATGCCAGGTATAGCATAGTCTAACATCCCGATAATACCTACCATTACCATGATAAACCAAAAACCATTGCGGAAATTATGCCTTGCGCCTATAAACAAGCCCCAGAAAAGTACCCAGGTGGGCCAGCAGAACAGCCAGTTAGGTATGTCGATCATATCCAGCTGCTGGAACAAAAAACCAACGCCCAGGAGCAATAGCAGTAATCCTACTACCATTTTTCCGTTGCCGGGGGTCTTTTTATTTTGATCTTGATCTTCTATTTGAATAGCCATGATGTTGTTATCCTTTAAATGCTTTTATCGTAATTCCGGAATGTTTCGCTGTCGCGTTTCACCCAGTTGGTGCCGTTCCAATATTGTGTGTGCCTGGTAAGCATCCTGATGCCCAGGGCGACTAATATTAAGGGCCAAAGCACCATTACGTGCAGCGAAGGTATAATATTAGTAAATAAAAACAGAATACCGATACCGGTTAAAACTATCCAGTTTGATTTTTGAAAATTATTTTTCGCGCCTATCGCTAAGCCAACCCCTATTAGTATAATAGGCCAGCTAAACAGCCATTGCGGAAAAAATACGAGGTTGGTATTGTCAAGCAAAAAGGCAAAACCTGCGAGCAGGAGTACAAAGCCTATCACGGTGCTTTTGTTATATTTTCTTTCGGTGTTATTTATTTGATTTTCCATGACGTTGTGTAATTAAATCTTATACCAAATGTACGGTAAGCCATGGCGCCGTGTTACGCAAATTAGGCGGTAATCATAAACAAGTCGGTGAGCGGGGAAAATGGGTCGGTGAAAAAGTTTGGTGGAGAATCAAATTATATTAGGTGGGTGCAGATAGAAGAGGATTTGCCAGCGCAAAGAGATTTACGAAGTTTCAAAAACTTCGTAAATCTGAACTAATCAAGAAGTGAATAACCTAAACCTCCGGCTCCTGTTGGCTCAAGCAATGGAAACTGCCCAACCCCCAGATAATGTCTGTGGAGTCGATACCTATTACTTTCCTGTCCGGGAAGCATTGTTGTAAAATTTCCAATGCCTTATCATCATTAGCACAGCGATAAGTAGGCACCACTACCGCCGCATTGCCGATATAAAAATTGGCGTAGGAGGCAGGCAGGCGCTGATCATCGTAAATAACCGATGAAGGCATGGGCAGTTCGATAATATTGAGTTGCTTGCCGTTCAGCAAACGCATGGTTTTCAGGGTTTGCAGGTTTTCCTGCAGGATATGGTAATTCTCGTCGTTTTTATTTTCCTCAACCACGGTAACTACTGTATCTTCATTCACAAAACGGGTAATATCATCAATATGCCCGTCGGTATCATCGCCTATGATGCCATCGCCCAGCCATAACACCTGTTCAACGCCATAATATTTCTGCAGATAACCTTCAATTTGTGATTGGCTTAATTGAGGGTTGCGGTTTTTATTAAGCAGGCAGGCCGTAGTGGTTAAAACAGTACCTTTCCCATTAAAATCAACCGAGCCACCTTCCATTACAATGCCCGGATGGTAAACCGGTAAGCCAAAATGCGCACCGATCTTTGTCGGGATCACATCATCCAGGTCAAACGGCGGATATTTACCGCCCCAGGCATTATAACCCCAATCGACAATGGCTTTTTGTTTGGTTTCAGGATTGATTAGAAATGCGGGACCATGATCTCGACACCAGGCATCGTTGGTCGGGAATTGGAAGAATTCAATTTTATTTAGATCAACTCCGGCGATAATTAATTGCTGTTTGGCAAAAATTTGCATTTGGTCGTCGGCTACGTTGATGCGTACCAGTTCTCCTTCGGTCAAAACCCTGATAAATTCGCAGTATTTCGGGTAAAT
>Ga0206859_1057_pt2 | contig 23080 bp, 20 predicted proteins | sample Alteio_BWOrgCont_47_FD_152882 | JGI IMG/M metagenome (GOLD analysis project Ga0206859, IMG submission 152882) | Enriched cells from forest soil in Barre Woods Harvard Forest LTER site, Petersham, Massachusetts, United States -... | ecosystem: Environmental > Terrestrial > Soil > Temperate forest >... | reverse complement strand
TTTGTGCATAATTGCTAAAAAATGACTGAAATAGCAAAATCCCAACACAGCGTCAATTTCATTGACTTATGTTGAGAGAGCCTTGGAAGGGCATAAAAGGAACGGAAGAGGTAGGATTCGAACCCACGTTACCCTCACGGGTAAATCTGTTTTCAAGACAGACGCATTCGGCCACTCTGCCACTCTTCCGCAAAGGGATTATTGTTGAAACTCCGAACAAAGCCCATTATTGCGTTTTTACATAATTTTGAGCGATGATTTTCTGCACTTTTTCAGCAATTCCCGATATGAACCTATCCCAGTAATCGGAATCAGCCGAATTCGAATTCGGCTGATTCCGATTACTGGGATAGGTTCATATCCCGATCGTTACCCACAAGTCTAAAATTTACGATTTTTCCCATCGTGAACGTGAACATGCCTGTTACCGCACCCGATTTGGTTTGATATTCAAAGTTTGTTCCATTTAAAATGTGGTATGAGTACTAATGATCCCTTCCTCGCCCTCTTGCAAGAAAAATTTAGAATGTCGGCCTTTCGCCCGGGCCAATGCGAGGCGATGCAGCTGCTATTGGCTAAAAAACGGCTCCTCTGCATCCAACCGACGGGCTATGGCAAATCGCTTCTCTATCAACTTCCCTCGTGCCTCCTCGGCGGCACCACTTTAGTCATCTCGCCTCTTTTGGCTCTCATGCGCGACCAGATCGACCAACTTACCCATCGCTTCTATATTACTGCCGCCTCAGTTAATAGCGATCAGACCGACGAGGAAAATGCACTCGCATGCAAAAGGGCTCTCGCTGGCCAGATCCAGATTCTCTTTACATCCCCCGAACAGCTAGACCATGTCGATCGCTTCGCATTTTTCTTGCAACTACCGATTACTCTCTTGGTCATCGATGAAGCCCATTGCATCTCGACATGGGGACATGATTTTCGACCCAGCTACCGCCACCTCCTCCAATTTAGCCAAGCAGCTGAAAGGGCTCGTCCAGAGCTAAAAATCCTTGGACTTACAGCAACTGCCGATGAACGCGTCGAAAAGGATATCGTTGCACAGCTCTCCTCCATGCATGGACCTGTGCATGTGTGGCGCGAGAAGATGGATCGCCCCAACATCCACCTCTGCGTGCTCCCTGTAAAGGGAACTGCCGTTAAGCTTGCGTTCTGCCAGCTCCTCTTATCCAACCTTTCTGGACATGGCCTTATTTACTGTGCTACGCGGGAAAATACTGAACTGGTTGCCGACTATCTCCAAAAGCAGGGTATCGTCGCCATTGCCTACCACGCCGGTCTCGAGTCGGAGGAAAAACGGGCTATTCAGCTGGGCTTTTCGCAAAATAATTACCGCGTTATTGCTGCAACAACGGCCCTTGGGATGGGTATCGACAAGAAAGATTTGCGCTTCGTCATTCACTTCGACATTCCCAGCTCGATCACGGCCTACTACCAAGAAGTAGGGCGTGCTGGCCGCGATGGCTGCAAAGCAGAGGGAATTCTGCTCTACGATACAGCCGATCGAAAAGTACAAGATTATTTCATCGACGCTGCTTTACCCCCGGCAGAAGACTTTCAAATAGTGCTGAAAACCGTAAGCGCCGCACCTACACTTCCTAATCTCACCTACATCAAACGCCTCACAGGCCTTCATCCTACACGTGTGACGATTGTCGTCGCTGAGCTTATCGAGCAACAATTTTTGAAAAAAAAAAGCGAGCAAGGAATACAAGTATATCAGATCGACCGCCAAGGCCAACGGCTCGATCTCAGTCGCTATTTGACGCAGCATAGGGTCAAAAGCGAAGAGTTGAATAAAATTATCTCCTATGCCGAACAAGGGGCCGATTGCCGCATGATGCTGCTGCGCAGCGCCTTAGGAGACCGCTCTGCCACAGCATGTCATCGCTGTGATATATGCCAAAAACAGGTGCCCCTCGCCGTTCCCGATACCGCCGCTGCATTGCACTGGCTCTCAAAGCGGCCTGTCTCCATTGCCGGTGTAAAAACAGATCGCATCTTACCCGGCATTAGCCTCTTTGATGGCAAATTACGTCTGCCTCTTTTTCTTCGCTTCATGAGAGAGCGGGCTGTAACTGAAGAGGTCGACCTAGAAGTCTTATCGATGCTTTTGCAACAGGCCTCTTCTCTCTCCTCTGCAATTGGAGCTATCGTGCCTCTACCCTCCAAGACATGGAAAGCGCAGGCACGCTTTGCCAAGGCGCTCTCCGATCAGCTTAAAGTCCCCCTTCTCTCCGGCCTACTCTCTTGGCATACCCTTCCCGAAAAACGACAAGGAGAGCTACTCAATAACGATCAGAGACGCCATAACGTCCATGGAAAGATGCAAGCTCACCTATTGACCCATGCTCCTTCGGGCGCTCTGATCCTCTTCGACGACTATATCGGCTCCGGTGCGACAATAAAAGAGGCGGCCCGTTGCTTGCACAAAAGATTCAACCTTCCCCTCATTCCTCTTACCATCGCTGCCGTTAAATGGCGCCTCGGCAAGCCCGGATTCATCTGACACCTCATTCTACAGTGACCGATTTGGCTAAATTGCGCGGCTGATCTATATCTGCTCCGCGCTGCTTAGCAACAAAATAGGCCAGCAGCTGTGTAACAACGGTGGCGAGAATAGGGGCGAGCTCATCGCAGCTCTTAGGGATCCAGATCACCTCGTCAGCAATCTTTGACACCTCTTTCTGCTCCTCCCAGGCTATTGCTAATAGAGGCCCTTGGCGCGCCTTTACCTCCTTTAAATTGCTGAGGAGCTTGTCGTAGGTAAGTGCATTGGTACATAGGCCTATTGTGAGAAAACTAGGGCTTATAAGGGCGATAGGTCCATGCTTCATTTCGCCTGCTGGGTAGCCAGTAGCGTCCACATAAGCAATCTCTTTTAACTTGAGCGCCCCTTCTAAGCTAGCCATATGCATATAGCTGCGCCCAATGAAGAAAGCATGGTTAAAAGATGCCACATAGGCAGCGACGCGTTCTATTTCCTGCCCCCTCGCTAATATCTCTTCTACTTGCGCTGGCAACCTCTTTAAATTGTGGATGAATTCCATTCCTTTAGCTTTATTCATGTGGCGCATACGTGCCATCATCAAAGCAAAAAGTGCAAGGACAACAAGCTGGTTGGTAAAGGCTTTTGTGGAACATACGCCTATCTCGGGGCCTGCTCGCAATAAAATAAGCGCATCGGCTTCCCGCGCCAAAGAAGAGGCTTCCACATTGCATATCGCTATTTGCTTGGCTCCCCTAGCCTTCAATTCGCGCACGGCTGCTAAGGTATCTGCCGTCTCCCCAGATTGACTGATGGCTATGACGAGAGTGTTGGGAGAGACAACGGGATTTCTATAGCGAAACTCGGAGGCGATTTCCACTTGAACGGGAATTCTCGCCTTATCCTCAATAAGGATCTGGGCAAAATAACCCGCATGGAGCGAAGAGCCACAAGCGATAATGAGAATTCTATCGATAGCCATGAGCTGCGAAGAGTCTAGAGAAAGCTCTTCAAAGGTGGCATTTCCATACTCCTCTGATATGCGATAGAGCAAGGCCTGACGCAATGCCTGAGGCTGCTCATAGATTTCTTTGAGGGTAAAATGGGGGAAGTCTCCCTTAGATATGTCTACAGGGTGAAAAGAGTGCTTTTGCCTCTCTCTTTCTATCCTCTGCATGGCAGCATCAAAGATCTCTATCTTATCGGCGTGCACTATGGCGATCTCTCTTTGAGCCAAAAAAAACACTTCGCAGCTACTGGAAGAAAACGCATGTAAATCGGAAGCAATAAACGCCTCGCCTTCTGCTTGCCCTACAGCTAATGCAGAGGAGTGAGCTACGGCAAATATCTGATCGGGATAATCTTTGTGGATGCAGGCAATGGCAAAAGAGCCTTTGAGGTGAAATAGCGCTTTGCGAATAGCCTGAAGGAAATCTCCCTCATCATAGCGGTGAAATAGGTGGGCTATCACCTCACTATCGGTGTCCGAACAAAATGGTACCCCTTCTTCCTCAAGAAGCGCACGCAGGGAGCTACAATTTTCTATAATGCCGTTATGGACGATAGCTAAGGTGGCGGCTGCGTCGAGGTGGGGATGTGCGTTGACGGTATTTGGGATGCCGTGGGTAGCCCAGCGTGTGTGAGCTATAGCGATCTCAAGCTCTAGCTGTTCCTGTTTTACAAGCTGCTCCAAAATAGCTACCTTGCCGACAGTTTTACAGCAGACAATCTGCCCTTGTGCTATGCCTGCTATACCTGCTGAGTCATACCCCCTGTATTCCAGATGCTTGAGCCCCTCTAATGCCTCTTTCACAGCATTTCGAAAGCCTGCATAGCCAAAGATGCCACACATAACTGTTACTTACCTTGTTCTACCCACGCTTCTATCTCTTCTTTCGCCACCTTTGCTAGGTGCAAGGCTATCTCCTCAACCTGCTTGTACTTAGGTCCCTCTACCATGACGCGCAAGATTTGCTGCGTTCCTGAATAACGCACCAAAATCCTTCCTGCACCGCCCAAACGCTGCTTTGAAACTTCAATAATCTGAGAGAGCTCACACAGCTCCTCTAAAGGGGGCTTATGGCTTATAGTTATATTCAAACATATTTGCGGATACCGCTTCACAAATAAGGCTAAGTCAGAAAGCTTGGAGTCTGTCTCAATCATAATTCTGAGCACCTGCAGAGCGGCGACAAGTCCATCGCCCGTAGTATTGTGGTCGAGGAAGAGAAGATGGCCACTCTGCTCCCCTCCAAGGTTGGCCCCAACCTCCAGCATTTCGTGGATGACATAGCGATCGCCCACCTGCGATTGCACGACGGTTATCCCTAGCTCTTCCATGGCCTTAAGGAAGCCAAAGTTGCTCATAACAGTAGCAACGACGAGATTACGCCGCAAAAGACCCTTACTATGCATATCACGGGCACAGATAGCGAGCAACGCATCGCCGTCGACAATCTGCGCTTTCTCGTCAACCATTACTACGCGGTCTGCATCGCCATCAAGGGCTATGCCTACATCCGCACGGTGCTCCAAAACGGCTTTTTGCACCATCTCAGGATGCAGGGAGCCGGAGCCTTCGTTAATATTGAGGCCGTCAGGGGCATTGCCATAGACAGTTACCAGGGCATCGAGCTCGCGAAAAACAAGGGGGGCTACGCGCCATGCCGCACCATTGGCACAGTCCAACACCACTTTAACATTTTTCAAAGAGAGATGCCTCGGAAAGGTTGCTTTGATGAATTCGATATAGCGGCCATCGGCATCGATAATCTTGGTATTCTTTCCTATATCTCTGTCAGGGGGTAGGCTCGTAGAAAAGTCATTGCTTGCAACGAGCTCTTCCATCTGCCGCTCCCAGTTATCAGAAAATTTGTATCCCTCTGAGGAAAAAAATTTAATTCCATTGTCGCAAAAGGGATTATGCGAGGCGGAGATGACTATCCCGGCATTGGCGCGATACGCCCGCGTAATGAATGCTACGCCAGGAGTAGGCAGCGGGCCCACCATTAAGGTGTCTATGCCCATAGAACAGAGGCCAGCGATGAGGGCATTTTCAAACATATAGCAGGAGAGACGGGTATCCTTGCCTATAACCACGCGTGCTTTGCCCTCTTTGGAACGAAAGATCTTCCCTGCGGCACGTCCGAGCGCTAATGCCGTTTCTACAGTCATAGGCGGCACGTTGGCGCGGCCACGTACGCCGTCTGTTCCAAAAGTAAATGCAGGAGTATTCATAGGGTCTTCATAAAAAAATGGCAGCCTTTAAGATGGTGTCTGGAGGTTATAATTGCTCCTGGGCAGCGTGAAAGTCCTCGCGGTTGAGAGCTTTCACACTGCCCAGGAGCAATTATAACCTCCAGATACCCTCTAGAACGCTTCACATTAAGACTTGTGGGTAAGGATCAGACTGAAGGGCATATTTCGGATGATACACGACAATATGGCATATCAGCGATTTACAGGCAAAATCGTAGCTATTCAGATACCCTACCCCATCGAGCACGGAGCGAGCTGAGCCAAAAATTGCGGATCGCGACGAGGGCGTAGCCTGAGCTCTGTCCGAGGAGCGATTATGCAATTTTTGGCCAGTGCAGCCCGTGTGAATGGGGAGGGGTATTCTGAATAGTTACGCAACACCAAGGCAAGGAGCTGGGCACAAAGAAGACATATAATTTTTTCTTGCGTACTGACAAGAAGATCTGTTATCTGAAAAGTAATGCCCATAAATCAGCCCCTTAAACGAAGGTTAGCCTTATGCATCTGTCTCTCTTTTGCTTTGTAGCGCTTCTCTGCTTCACTACCCCTCTGTGCTATGCTGTAGATCCACCAAAAGCCGTCGTTACCACTACCCCTGTTACTCCAGTAGTGCCTTCAGGATCCTCTGCATCACCTGCCGCTGAAAGCATACATCAGTTCGATCGCTACCTGCTTGTCTTTCATTTCCAAGAGAGCACCGAATTTGATGAGGTGGGCAATCTTGTAAAGCAAGAGTATAAATTTGGCAACCGCAGCATCGACATCAATCCTACCTACCTCACCAACCAGCACACCAATACAGGTACAATAAGGGGTAGAGGTGGTGTCGACCAAGTTATTGTCTTGGAAACACCTATCAATGAAATATCCGAAGCATCGATAAACTTTCTGGAGGCAACCTCCGGCGGCATCAACTGTGTAACCATCTATGAGATCGCTGAAAAGAAAAATGTCTTCCGCTGCTTTTATACTCGCATGATCAATACAACAGATCATAAGGAAAAAAAGAGCAAACAGCAGATCATAATCAATGAAGGACTGGCCTATCCCGTGAATAAAGAAGGCGAGCCTCTTAGTTAAGGGCTTACAAACTACTTCAACAAAGAGAAATCTATGCGTTCCCTATTTTACCTCGCCCTACTTACCTTCACCACCCTTTTTCAAGGGATATATTCCGCGGAAGAGCGCTCAGGCTCTGCTACGCGCATGGTGCCAGGCCACCTCGAGGAGGAGCAGAAGGCACAGACCGTACACCAGTTCGATCGCTTCCTGCTCGTCTTTCACTATCAAGAGTCTATCCACTTTGACCAACTTGGCAATTTAGCAAACAAAGAGAGCTTCTTTGGCAATAGCCTCATCGATATCAACCCCTCTTTTGTGACGAATCCCCATGGAGAAGTAGGCATCAAACAGGGCAAGGCGGGGTTGGCGCAGGTATTAGTGCTCGAGCAGCCCGTCAATGAAGTATCGGAAGCCGCTGTCCATTTTGTCGATTCCAATGCAGGGGGAATGAATATTGTTTCCGTCTACCAAATCGAAGAGCGCCCCAATGTATTTCGCTGTTTCTATACGCGCGTGCAAAGCGTCACCGACCGCAAGGCCAATACTAGCGCGCAGACTGTCAGCATTGACAAGGGGTTAGCCTATCCCATCAACCAAGAGGGCGAACATATTAAAAAAGAAGAGACAAAGTAAGGAAGTATGCAATAATTGGGGACTGTTCACCTTTTCGGTCAGAGTTCCTCTCTATGTACTCTGTGATCCCTGTGGTAATTTATTATTTTTACCATGGAGATCACAGAGGAAATAATTAACCGACCGAAAATCCTCTCAGCGAAGGTGAACAAGGCCTAATATTAAAAATATAGCCCACGTGTTCCATCGCCTCCTAGGGAAAAAGAATCCGAATTTAGCTATAGTTTCGGTCAAATTGACCGAAACTATAATTTCAAGTGTGAAACAGGTTCTTAATTGCACACTGCAACAGGATCATGGTTGTTGGAAAAGGGAAGGCAAAGATATACTTACCAAACGTTCAAAATATGAACCGTTAGGCGGCCTCGCGAGTGATTTTTCAACTTGTGGGTAAGGACAAGATATATGGCCCATGACGCCTAAATAGCTTAGTTGGTAGAGCAGCGCATTCGTAATGCGAAGGTCGTCGGTTCGACTCCGGCTTTGGGCAATCCCCATATCCCCTCTAAACTGCAGTTTAGCGGGGTTTTCTCTTTTAGACTCCCCTCACAGTCTTGCAATTTGTCACACTTTTGTCACAGCAATCGACAGAGGTGGGCAGGAACCCTCATTGATTTTAGTCATATGCCAATGCAACGTCTGTTGTTTTTACGGCCTCTGAAATTGCAAATAAATTAGTTGCATTAATGATGACTGTGAAAAAAGTGTGATAAATTGCGTTAAAGCAGGCCGATACAGGTGGCTTTTAGGTGTGCCGAGGAGCTGATCCTTACCCACAACCTCTTTTAGTAAGAAGTTCTTCATACGTCTACTTCATTTTTTTTTACACTCTTCTCTCGAGGGGAGTCCTACAAAACCGGATGAACCTGTATTGTGAATTTGTTTTTCGCTCTATGTGCTACCCGAGAATAAAGTATGAGGCTGATTTTTAACCCACATTCCGCTTGTTGATTTCATTCTCGCAAAGCTTGGCTCTAATCTCGACTTTGCAATTTTTCTGAGCTCACCTTCCGAGAGAAGCTTCCTCCAGCTAGATGAATTTCTCAGGAAGGGTAAAACATACCCATCCTGAGAAATTCATTACGCTGGAGTTGCTTCTCTCTGGAATCTTCGCCCAGAAAAGTTGCAAAGTCGAGTCTAAATATGATCTAGAGAATTCAGCGCTTCAATTTCTAAAAGCTGGACAGTCTCCAAGAAATTGTGACAAACTCTGGCTAAAAACGTCACAAGTTGAGGGCCATGTCATTTTTTCCCAAATTCAATATCACCAACAATATCACAGCTGCTCTTGTAAAAATAGAGCGTACACGAGGGTTTTTAGAAGCTGCACGGCTATCTGACGAGTGGATTGCAAAAATGCAGGCTAAAATTTTAATTTTATAGGCTCATCACACGACCCACATCGAAGGCACTCACTTAACTCTAGATCAATCTGAACAGCTTTTGACAGGTCATAAAATAGAGAATGCAAATCCTGAAGATGTTAGAGAACTTTTTAACTATAAAAAAGCACATGCCCATCCTGTTCTTTTCTTTTTTCCCATTTAAGAGCCTGTCTGAAGCATGTCATTTTTCCAGCGGGAATTACTGAGACTTTCCAAACAAGCTCTTAGAAAAAACTACTTAAACTCAAGAAAATGTTGTACGATCTGCGTAAAAATACTAACCTAGGAGTCAACCATGTTTGCCATGCAAAATACGCCTTGTGAGTTTACTCAGTACGCTCATGGACTCAGCCTTTCGTCGGCTAAAGACCAGCAAGATTTAACAGCAGCAATAAACGCGAGTTTTACCCTCATCTCTAACTGTGCTCCTGATAAATCGGGCATTAATGGCGATGTTGTCGGAAAGCTTCGTCAAATTGTGTTCGATACGAAAACTCATACGTTAGCAGCTCAGCCGACTGCTTCAACCTTTTCAACATGGCTCCCCAACAAAGTTTTTACTTTATTAGGATATGAAGAGGGGGCTGCAGGTCCAAAAAATCTTGAAGGGATGATAATTTTCATTGCTGAAAAGTTAGCGAAACTTGCCAAATTAAAATTTGGGCCTGCAGACGACGACACGTTCACAAAATATCTTGTCGTGAACTACAGAACCATTCACATGGGAATTGCCTACCTCAAGGAATACTATCGAAGGTTTGTTCCCTCATCTCCAAAAGACAATGAAGAAGAAACTCTAGGGAGATGTTTAAACATCCATGAAGTCATTACTGCTTCGGCAGCACTCATAGCAAACTATAGCGCTGGGGAAATTGTCAAGTTATCGGAAACGTTTCTCAGCATATCAAAAGCAAATGATTTACTCTCTTTAGAGATCAATGTCCCGATAAAAAAACTGATGTCATTAGGTAAAGAATCTTATCGCGAAGCATACATCAAAGGGGTATTCAAAGAGGGAAAGCACATTCAATTCATGGCAACCTGTTTAAAGATAGATACGGACTTGTTCCCTCAGATCTTGGTACCACTTTCCAATGCTTTAGAGCAAGCGTATAACAATCGATTTGAATCTTTTAATCATCAGCTACAAGAATTTTATCTACAAATTCTAAACAGTGAATATTTTAAAGAGCTGCATGCGAATTCAGTTGCTCAGTTATTAGAGAAGAAAAAGTGGAATGAATCAGAAGAAGAGTTGCAAATTCGAAGTCAATCTGAACCCGTTAAAGAGGCCCTTAGCTATATTTACAAAAAGATTGAGCAGATAAAAAAGCAACCAATAACAGAGCAGGAACGAAAAGAGCAATTGGCCACTTTTCTAAAAGCAATTGACGACCAGTTACACAATTATTCTCCTTTTAAGCAGATATTTAATTTTGCTCTGGTTTACTGGACCCAAACGCCCGCTGAAAATAACCCAGGCCTACCTTTTAAAGGGCTGGGAGATTGGCAAGTGAGACAATTTGTCACCCAGGTGCTCTTATGTTTCGATGATCTTGAAACAGTGAATCTTTCCGATCCGGCCTGCCGAAAAAAACTGTTAGAATGTGCCGAACCCATTATCACATATGAATTCTCAGAAGCTCTTCGATCTGTTCTTCATTCACCTGTCGATCTCAATAAGTTAAATCGTTGGCTCGTCCTATTTCCTGAAATCAGAGAGCTTTCGTGTTGGCCGCTTATTGAAAAGTTTCACAAAGTCAATGACATAGAATTACCTTTCCAACAATTGCGAGTTTAATTAGGACAGGCGCCAACCTTTGTCTAAAATTATTATTGTTCGAAGATGGAAAACATCTCTGCAAGGATGTGTTTCTGTCAAATCGATCGTGCACTTTTCTATCAGATAGGTCGCTTATCAACATACGCGCACGCGCAAGAGCGACCTATTTTTTATTTTAGCTACCTAGCAAGCAAGATAAACGAGATTTTTTTACTTGTAGATCTCCTCGAAGTAATGGGGGACATGCAAAAAGAGTTGGGGAGCAACATGCATAGAGCGCCCACACAATATATCGAACTATATGAAAGAGGAGCTAACGATACAGTGAAAACAGCTCAAAGAAAATGAGGCTTTTGATCTCTTAGAGGAGAAGTTGAACGAATATTTTGGGTGTCTCGAAAAAAATCAATTTGAAGGGCTGCAGTATTGTAAGGGCTATATCGACTCTCAACTAGAGCTGATACGTGCCCTGGCGAACTTTCAGTCATGGCAACAACAGGGGAGGAGCTCCTTGCCCTTTGAGAAATTGATAGATGCCTGTTGGAGATTTCAAAGTAGAAAATAAATGAGCCATTTTGATATGATCAAAAAAAACTTAGTTTCGTAGAATAAAATTATAGAGAAAAAGAAAATGATAAATACCAATGTATCCAGCGGGGTGCCGGATATAGTGCATGAAATATTTATCGAAGGACAACCCCCTTCTTGTGCGAAGCAGCATCTGCGCTACCGCACACAAAAAGCCTGGGGAAAGCAGCTAGTAAGTAGCATAGAAGAAAAAAAGAGCGCAGGAGCAAACGTTTATGCCAGGGTAAAAAATGGTGATATAACCATTGCTTCAAGCTCCATTCTTAAGAGAGATAAGGTAGATGTGCAAGAGTTGCTCTGCGCTGCTCTTCGCACAATACCTGGAGACAAAGTGTACTGTGAAGCAACCCTTGATGAGCAGACTGGGAAGCGATTGATCTGCTTCCGAGAAGATGCTGCTGGGGGGGGAGCAGAGCTTTGTTATCGATCCGCGCCGCAGGGGACAAAGCCGCTCTCTTGGCAGCTGCTTTAGCGACTCGCAACAAGAGCGAACCATTAAGCAATATAAGCGCATCCCTCTCTTTCAGTGAACATGTCCCTATCTAGTCCCCGTTTTATCTATACCCTTTTGCTTCTATGGCTCGCCCATTTTGCTGTTGATTTCATGTTGGGAATCTGGTCCATCTACAAAACCATCACCCATCTCGACTTGGGAAAAGCAGGTATTATCGCAGGAGTGTCTGCTTTCATCGGCGAAGGGGGACAGGTAATCACTGGAGTGCTTGGCGATCGCGGTTGGCGCAAGCAGCTGCTCATCGTGGGCGTTATCTCCACCTGTGCAAGCATGCTGCTTGCCTACACGGGTGAGTATAGCCTGCTTTTTCTTCTATACCTTTGCACTTGCTTGGGCTCAGGAGCTTTTCATCCGACGGCGGCAGGAATCGTTGGCGATATAGGTCGCCAACGGCGAGGGATTTTCATTGCCATTTTTTCCGCTTGTGGCGCCCTTGGGATGGCTTCCAGCCAGATCGTTTTTACCCAAATGTATTTCTGGCTTCAGGGCAACACTATCTGGCTTATTATTCCCTCTTTTATCCTTGTGGGGATGTTGTTGTCTCGGCGAGTCTCTTTTCCTTCTAAACAAGGGGGCCTCTTTAAAGTACAGCTGCGCTCCTATTTATCTTTCTTTCGCAATCGCCATCTCGCGTTGCTTTATATATCGCAGCTGTGCAATCAGGCAGTATTTTGGGGGACGGTGTTTCTGCTGCCCGACGTCCTGCTCGAGCGCAATTATGATCCTTGGCTATGCTATGGTGGGGGGCACCTTATCTATATTTTAGGGGCTGCCATCATGATGATCCCTGGAGGATACCTTGCCGATCGCTATTCCAGCCGTAATGTTATTATAGGGGCAACAATAGTAGCTCTTATGAGCTATCTTGTCTTCTTTTGTGTTTATCCTCTTTCTGCCCTTGCTCTTTGTTTTTGTCTTTTTTTTATGGGAGCTTCTGCCGGCATGGTGAATCCTGTCTCTGTATCCTTCGGCGTGCAGCTTGTCCCCGAGAATCCCAGCATGGTCAGCGCCTTTCTCATGGGATTTGTCTGGTGCATATCAGAGATCCTGGGACAAGTAGGTGGTGGGCTTCTCACTGGCTTATTTACCGAGGACGCTCCAGCTTGCGCCCTTGTTCTTATTAGTTCCTTGATGTGGATAGGTCTTGCGTGTGCCATTCGCTTGCCTATCATAGTGCAAGAGGGTAGAGAGCTATATTCTACTGTTGAAGTGTGAAGACAGGTTATCATTTTGGAAGAGGGCCCCTTATGTTTTTTTATCTTCTGTTTTTTGCCGCTGTAGCCTTCTCTCATCCCCTTATAGAAGGGGCAGAAGTTTCTACAGCCCATATAACGGCCCTCAAAAGACGGCAGCCTAACTGGCTGTTGGTTGTTGTAGAGGCCTATAACGAGGGGGCGCCGCGCCGCGTCATCTTCTACGAACCTCCTGATCGCGAAGAAGGCGTGCCTTCCCCTGTAAAACAACAAACGTTCTCTCCCACTGGCATCCTCGCGAGTGAGATGGATCTGGCGATCGTTGATGGTAAGATAGCGGCTCATGGCCCTGCGATCGTATATCGCGAAAGTGGTGAAGTTGCTTACCTTGCCTTTTATAAGGAAGGACTCCTACATGGCCTTGCCCGCACCTTTTCTGAGCAAAATGTTCTGCAAAGTAGCTATTCCCTTCAGGAAGGGTTTTTAGATGGCAGCTACGCCATTTATTATCCCGATGAATCTCTTGAGGAGAAGGGGCTATGGCATCAAGGGCAGCGCGTTGGTGAAAGGCTCTGCTACTATACCAACGGCACGATGCGCAGCCGTGAGAGCTACGTAAACGGTGTTGTCCACGGTGAAGTGACTCATTGGTTCGAAAATGGCGTCATCAAATCCAAAGGTAACTATAAGCACGGTTTGCTCACTAATGATGCAGATCATCCTTTTGCTCTTGTTGTTTACTATCCCAATAGAGCTGTCGAGCAGCAGCAGGAGTTTCTCCAGGGGGCGCCCCATGGCCTCCATGTACGCTATCACCTCAATGGCACCGAGAGTTATAAGGTGAATTATTTCTTGGGAAGTAAAGAGGGGCAGGAGTCTTTTTTCAGCGAAGCGGGAGCAACACTTGGAGGGGGCTGGCATCGCCAGGGGAAAGCCGTTGGAGAGCATACACGTTGCCACTCCAATGGCAAGGTAGCCTATGTGGCGCACTTTGGCGATAATGGCTCTTTAGTCGCGCCCATTGTCGAATGGGATATAGATGGTAATAAGATAGCTCAATACATACTTGTAGAGGGCTGTGAGGAAGGGCCCTATCTGGAGTGGTGGCCGAGTGGCGAGATAAAACGCAGTTTTTTTTATAAAAAAGGCGTCTTTGATGGCATTCAAGAGGAGTTTTATGCCGGTGGCCAGAGGCGTCAATGCACTGGCTTTTGCCAGGGAAAAAGAGAAGGAAAAGATGAGCAGTGGTATCCAAGTGGCCAGTTGAAGCGACAGGAAGTAGTCCAAAATAGCGAACTGCAAGCCAGTAGCAGTTGGTATGAGAATGGCCGACAAGCGAGCCTTGTTACCTATCGAAGAGGCCTTGAGCATGGACCTTATAAGCAATGGTGGCCCTCGGGAATATTGCGCCTGCATGCCACCTATACCGATGGATTGCTCGACGGTAGTTACAACAGTTGGCACGAAGATGGCCAAAACAATACTATTGCCAACTATAAAAAAGGCTTTCTAGATGGTATGAGAGAGCTATATCATCCTACTGGATCTATAGCAGAGCGAGGCTTATTCTCAAATGGGAAAAGACAAGGGATTCACGAGACATGGGACGCTATGGGAGTGCCGCGCAGCCAAGCGGCGTTCGCAGAAGGGTTGGCAATAGGAGACCAGTATTGGTGGGATGCTGCAGCAAACGTAGAAGGAGAGTTACACTATAGCGAAGGCGTCTTGCATGGGGAGCAAAAAAAATACTACCCCAATGGCATTATCAAAGCCCTTATCAACTATGATCGTGGGGTACTCCACGGGAGAAAAGCCCTATGGGATAAAGAAGCTAACCTGCTCGAAGAAGCCCACTACAACTGTGGCGCCCTCGATGAGCGCCATTTTATTAAAAATAGCGATGGAAGCGAAGTAATTTCTCATTATCGCAATAATGTGCTCCATGGCCAACGCCAGGTATATCACCCTGTCCTCCCTTTTTCTGGCAAAGTAAAAGCGTGGGAAGGCACTTTTGTAGAGGGAAAGCCGGAGGGGGAAGTGGCCGAATACAATGAAGTAGGGGTTAAAGTTTCGAGCACTTTCTATCACTTAGGTTTGAAAGAAGGTATCGTTTCGATTTACGACAAAAATGGCCGCTTGCTTATCTCTGCTGAATTTCATGGCGACGACCAAAATGGCATGGCATATGAATACCACCCCAATGGTTCTGCACGCCGCCAAGCGTATTTTGTCGACAACCGCAAGGAGGGCGAAGAAAAGCGCTTTTTTGAAGAGGGAAAGCTGGCGAGCAGCTACTTCTATCGCGCGGGGCTTCTCGATGGCACTTGCTTAGAGTGGAATAAAAATGGGGTGCTTATCTTTGAGGGAGAATATCAAGCCGGGAAGAGGCATGGCAAATTTAATAAGTATAGCGACGATGGTGCACCACGCCTTTTACAAACCTTTGCAGATGATCAGTTAGTAGAGAAATGGAAAGCCCCTTCAGAGTAGGGGCTGTATCTTATAGTCCCTTATTGCGGAGTAAAAAAGAGTCACGCCAGTAATAGTTGTCAAGAAGGCCTTCGGTGTTGCGACCGAGGAGCTGATAGCTGAGAAAAAGCGCTTCTATAGAGGCAAGGCCACGCGAAGGGTCGGGACAATCGAGCTGGCGACGCGGGTAGGCTGTGCGGTAATGAAGGGGTAAGCTGCGCCGCACAAACAACGGCTGCTCGCCCTCGGCCCACTGTATCATTTTTTCTGCTAGTCGCCATGTGGCGTCGATAAGAAGAAGGCCGCATGACCTGTCGGCATCAGAAAAGGGGGGAGCATCGATTGTGAGAAGCAGGTATCTCTCTTTTTCAACCATATGGTAAGGCATAGGGTCTTTAGGATAGGTAAAAAAGCATAGATCCCTACGTTCTTCTAAAAAGCGCAAGCTACACTTATTCAGATTCTCTCTTCGATGGCGAAATATGATTGTGGGAGGAAATGATTGCATAGAGGTTTCTGCTGAAGTACAATGGGGTGGGATTATACCACGAGGGGTTGCAATTTGATAAATTTGGAGTTTATCATCAGTTTTAGTATACCAAAGACGGATGGCCTAGGTCAAAGGAGGTCATTATATGCATCACTATGTTTTATTGCTCTGTTCTTCACTGCTGCTCAGTTGCTTCCCTGCAGTAACTCTGTGCGCTGAAGAACGCGAAGAAGCTATCCACTGGCATACCGCCTTTGAAGAGGCGTTAAACAAGGCAAAGCAAAACAATAAACCATTGCTCCTTTTCTTTACAGGTTCGGACTGGTGCGGATGGTGTATAAAGCTAGAAAAAGAAGCTTTGGATACTAAAGAGTTTGCTAGCGAAGCTGCCAAGCGCTTCATTTTCGTCAAGCTTGACTTTCCCCTTTACAAAAGTATTCCTAGCGATCTCAGCGTACAAAATAAAGCCCTGCAAAAACGTTGGGATGTGCGCGGTTTCCCCACCATTGTCCTCTTAGACAGCAATCAAAATCAAATTGGCCAAGTTGGGTATCGCTCCGGAGGTGGCAAGCAGTATGCTCAGCACCTCGTCCGAATGGTTGAAGAGTACAGCGGCTACAAATCCCAGATGAGCCAGCTAGGGCAAGTAAAATTGCCGATAGAGCAGCTTAAGCAACTCTATTATAAAGCAAAGGAGCTGAGCCTATACCACGAGGGGTGTCGCATCATTGTTGAGGGGATGGCTTCGGAGCAGCCCGACTTTTTCGCTATGGAGCGCTATAGGCTCCTTGCTGAAGAAGGAAAAATCCACGGCATAGAAGCGACGCAATTGCGTCGCTTTTTGCTAGAGCATGATCCTTTGAATGAAAAAATGACCCACTATTCCCTTGCGTTGATTGACTTTGAGACATTTTCAGCAGAGATGGAAAAAGAAAGCTATGCCCCTGAATTGACTGTCGCCCCTCTTGTCTCCTATATTGAAAGATTTGGAGGTAAAGACCACGACAATATGTGGCAGCTGCAATTAATCATTTCACAGGTATTTCTCGACAAAAATAGGCTAGACAAAGCTCTCTATTACGCCCAATCTTCGTTGGATACAGCACCGCCGGCCCTGCGGTCGCAGATAGCTACAGCAGTTCAAAGTATACGCGCACAAATGACTCATTAGACTTCCGCTCTACCACAAAGACGGCGCTATAGCGGCATCTTCTCAATCAGCATAAACATGACCTCTATGCGCAACCTTGACTATGCATGTGGTGAGCAGACGTTCTTCCACGTTATAGATGATTCTGTAATCACCTACCCTACATCTATAGAACCCGTGCCACTTCCCTTGAAGAGCCTTTACTCCAGCAGGCCTTGGTTCTTTGGCCAACTCTTCTATCTTTTTGATGAGGCGCCTTTGCTCATGAGGAGGCAGCTTTTTTAATGCTTTGGTTACCTCTTTATCGACTATGACTGTGTACATTACAGAGAAAGTTCTTTCTTCAGTTGCTCAAGAGGCGTCCCACCTTCTTTTTTTATACGCTCCATAGCAGATTCCGCATCCAAAAGATCTTCTTCGTCCTCTATCCGCTGTAGGAGCTTCTCGATCAACTGCCAATCTTCAAAAGAAATTATTACAGCAACCTGGTTGCCATGACGAGTAAGCGTATAGCGCTTGTGACTATAGACAACTTTATTGATGACCTCGGCCATCTTGTCTCTAGCTTCTTTACAAGAAATGGTATCCATAGCACTCCCTATTTTTTACATTATGTACACAGTATACTAAACGTACATTAATTAAACAATACTCGTCGCCGTGACGTCAATAAGACGCCCCCTATGTAGGCAGCTTTGTGACGCAAAGAACCTATTGCAGAAAAGGCAGATTCCCGCCATGTTTTGGCTGCGCTAATTTACATTATTGGAGGTAGGACATGTCTATAGCCCTAAGTATCGATTCTGATCTCATGGCCAGTCTCACCCCTCATCAACTGACTGTACTTAACAAGACTTTAGCCTATGAGCAAGCAGCTCTATCCCACAACACTCGGCGCACCTATGCCTCCATGTGGAAGAAATTCGAAACCTGGTGTCAAAGCCACAACCTACAAGCTCTCCCAGCCTCCGCGGAAACTATTGCCCTTTACCTAGGTTCCATGGGCGGCGAGGTCTCCTTCAGCACCTTAGATACCACGATTGCCGCCATAGAGAAGATACACGAGCAGAAAGGCTTGTCCATCACAGGCAACCAAGACATATATCGCCGCGTGCGAAAAGGAATCAGGCGCAGCCACAAAGAACAGCAGTCAGTGCGACAAGCAAAAGCTTTATCCCCATGCGACTTGGCAATCGCTTGCAGGCAGATGGGTAGCTCTCTCAAGGATCTGCGAGATAAAGCCCTACTCACGCTAGCCTTCTTTGGTGCCTTACGCCGCAGTGAGACAGTAGCTTTTGATATCGAACATATAGAGTTCACAGACAAGGGGCTGGTTATTAAGCTGCTACAGAGCAAGACAAGCGACACAGCGCAAAACGTCTACTTATCTCCTACTAAAGACGCCAGCGTCTGCCCCCTTCACGCCATGCGCGCCTGGCTCCTTGCTGCTGGTATTGAAAGCGGGCCACTCTTTCGCTCCATAGGCAAAGGAAATAAGGTGTCGGCAAATCGCCTCAGTGGGCACGCTGTAGCAGCTATTATGAAAGAAAGGTTTGGTGACGAGTACAGCGGACACAGCTTGCGTAGAGGCCTTGTCACGGCAGCGGCAGAATCCGGGGCAACTCTGGCACGCCTACAGCAGCATAGCCGGCATAAAACTGCTAATATGGTACTTCGATACGTAGAAGCCGTGGAAGGGTTTGAGAACACATCCGCAAAAACTTTGGGGGTATGAAAAAATAACTTTAAGAAGCATTTCCAGCTTCCAATACACTGTAAAAAGGATACTTCTCAGAAAACAGAAGTAACTCTTGACGACATCAACTACTTTGTCGAAGATTATGCATGACGGCTAGATAAACACGCGTGAAGCCAGCACAGCCGTCCAGGAGTCCGATAAAACAGCGCTATGAGAAAAAAACTGCTTTTTTTAAAAAACCGCAGCCTTGAGGATGTATAGCGGTTTTGTATTGCAGGTCAATCAATACAGGTATAAGATGCAAGAAATGATTTTAAGAAGCGCACCAAAATGAGCGCATAGACTTCAACAGTATATGTGAGAAAGCAACATAACGAACGCCGGCAAGCGTTCGTTATGTGTAGATACGATTGCGTATCTGTGGTCCCGATGTCCACATGCTACATAATCTGCGAAAAACAGGCAACAATTGACAATGAACAGCAACACAAAACATTGCTGAGCAAAGCCGAAAAACGTCTGTTAAAGCATCTACACACGCTTTCCTGCAAAACACAGGAGCGTATCCATGACAACATCCATTACAGACATATTTCCAAAGAAGAATTTCCTCTCCGCAGCCGATTTAATCGAAAGCGGACTCTTTATAAACGGCAGTCAGTTGCGTCGAGCTGACGATCTGCCTTTTATACAGATAAACTCCACAACACGCCTCTATCGCCATGAAGAAGTGGTTTATTGGATAGAGAGCCGCATCGTCACCCCTTCAAGAAAAATCAGGCCTAGGGCGCCACAAGATGAGGAGGCTGCACGTGGAGGAGTGCCTCTTAATCCAGTTACTCCAGTGGAAGACAGAAAATACCCTATTAACCCCGACGAGGAAGAAGAAAACTGCTCTTAGAAGCAGGTCTATAAAGACCTAAACGATATCGAAATTAGAAAAAGAAAGAGGGGTCTGACAACCCCTCAAAGGACCTATAATGCTATCAGAAAGTGTACCACAAGACAAATTTCCCAGCAAATACAATCTAGAAAATATCCAGAAAGCTTTCAGCGAACACCTTGTTCAACCTATATGGGTTTGCTCCAAAGATAAAAAGCCTTACAACCCACGAACAGGCACACTCGCCAAATCGAACGACCCCTCAACATGGGGTACGTTTTCCCAGATGTACGAATGCCTAGAAAAGACTACTGGCTACATGCCGGCAATTGCTCTAGACCATACAAAAAACATGATCGCAATCGACTTGGATAAATGCAGAGACGCTAACGGAAAAATTACTCCTGAGGCTCAGAAGATCCTTGATAAAGTACAAAGCTATACAGAGGTCAGCACAGGTGGCAATGGTATTCACATATTTTCTTACGGTAAAAAGCCTGGAACTGCTTGCAAGAAGTCTTTAGGTGAAGAAGGCAAAAGTGTAGAGATATATGAAAGCAATAAATTCATCACGCTCACAGGAAATATCCTACCGGGACAGCCTGTAGAGGTTAGAGAAGCGCAAGAAGCCCTCACAGAAATATACACGACTTATTTCCCGGATAAAGATACTTCCACAACAACCTCCTTTCGCAGCCCTTCCATGTCCGATGAGGAGGTGCTCACCAAATGCCGCAATGCAAAGAATAAAGATAAATTCATCGCCTTATATGACCGAGGAGACACCTCATCACATGCTAGCAATGACAGCGACGCCGACCTGGCTTTAATTGGCCTTATGGGTTTCTACACACAAGATCACCAACAGCTTGATAGACTCTTTCGCGGATCAAAGCTTATGAGGGATAAATGGGACAACAGAGAAGACTACCGCAATGAAACTATTAAGAAGGCCGTCAATAACCTACGGGCGGTCTACAAAAGACAACCTGTATGTACTGTAGAAGAACTAGATCCTATACAAGCGGCAAAGTACGCACAAGACATACTGAAAGAGGACGAAGACCCTTGCAAATCCTATGATATTAAACACCTCCCCCCATTGCTCCAAGAGTACATGAAGGCAAAAATGGAGCAAACAGACGCGCCGCCAATAATGCTAATCATGTCAGTTTTAGCAATGACTTCCGGGTTTATAAAGAAAAGATGTTACATACCAAAAGGCAGGTACTTCCAGGATCTCTATCCGAATATATGGGAGCTAGCAATCCTGGAGAGCGGCGGGTTTAAAACAACAGCACTCAAAGACGGCATGGAGTGCGCACAAAAAAGAGAGAAGGAGCTATATGAGCACTACAAAGTAGTTCAAGCCTTAGTAAAAAAGGGGGATGTACCGCCTGAGGTGCAGCAAGCACGCGAAAAAATCATCAAAGAATCGATTTTACTACCACAGAGGACAACTGCAGAGGCCTTAATAGAAAACCTCTCCCTTGGACATGGAGGCGTCATATGTTCTTCAGAATTCGGGGCATGGTTAGCTTCTCTGGAGGCTAATTACAATACGGATCTAAAAGCGTTATTCACGGATTTTTTCGATGTGCCCGAAAGCTATGTCTATGTCACGAGGACAGGGGGGAGGCAAGCAGTCACTAAACCATTTATAAGCATATGCGGGATGGCAGCCCTCCCGTGGATCACGAAAAATGTAAGTTTAAAAGATGTTGAAAGCGGATTTTTTGCCAGGTTTTTGCTATTCATGCCGAAAATCGAGAAGAGAATCCCTCCTGCGCTCCCACAACACCGAGGCGCTGTGGCTATAGCCATAGAGAATACAATATACGAAAAGCTAAGCTCTGTGTCCTTCCCTCATGAGGGGCGACTTAGGCTATCAACAGAGGCCGAAGAATTATTTGAGGTCTTACACAAGAATATGTACGTGTTGATCGCTGGCCTAGGGCCGGAGACCGCGGAGTTGCTAAACCCATTCCTTAAGAGATGGAGCCCTTACCTGTTAAAACTAGCTATGAACCTGCGCGTGTATGACGAAGATGAAAAACACGATTTGATCACAGCGGAACATCTGATAGGTGCAATGTCGATTCTGGATCCTGCAATCAAGTCTACCATCAAACTATTCCAGCAGCAGTTCGGGGAGTCACCGATACAAGCGAAATTGCGCAAGGTTCTCGCATACATAGCAAGAAAGGAAGGGGTTATTGAGCACGGTAAATTATTACAATCCCGTGTGTTGGAAGGCGGAAAATCAGAATACGAATACGTCATAGGTACCCTGATAGACAGCGGGCAAATAGTGGTTGAGGAGCAGAAGCAAAAAAAGCGTTGGCGATATGCACTAGCTCACAATCAGACACCTGACAAAGAGGTTGAGTAGGTTGAGTAAGATTGAGTAAGACAACTCAACCACTAAAATACCCCCTAGGGTATGTATAGGTATATATATATATAATATATATATATAGGTTGAGTAGTTGAGTATGTAGACTGTTTCGAGAGTGTGTAAACAAAATGTTTTATAGAGATTGAAAAAAAAGGCCAAAAACACTCAACTACTCAACCTGCCATAAAATCGGTTTATAATAATTGTCTATACGTATACTAGAGGGCTTTTTTTGTGGTTGAGTATGGTTACTCAACCTGTTTTCAACTACTCAACCTTACTCAACCTGTCGCATTGGAGGCTAAATTTGTTGGACCTTTTAGAGCTTGCTTGTTCAAAGTTAAATGAAATGCGTAGCGGTGAGCAGCGCACTGAGAAATTTTTTGTTGCGAATGCACAGGATGTATATCCTTCCGAAAAACATCGAAAAATTATTTTGAATAAGAGTAAGTGTATACAAAATAATTTAGAGCCTGCGCGGCAATGGGGAACAGCCGAAGTTATTTTAGAAAAGCAAAAGGCAGAGATTGTTTATGTGTATGAAGTTGCGAAGATTTCCGATGCGCTGTCGCACGTACTGCCGTTGCCGGTGACTTTTGGTATAGAGATTGAAAAAAAAGGCCAAAAACACTCAACTACTCAACCTGCCATAAAATCGGTTTATAATAATTGTCTATACGTATACTAGAGGGCTTTTTTTGTGGTTGAGTATGGTTACTCAACCTGTTTTCAACTACTCAACCTTACTCAACCTGTCGCATTGGAGGCTAAATTTGTTGGACCTTTTAGAGCTTGCTTGTTCAAAGTTAAATGAAATGCGTAGCGGTGAGCAGCGCACTGAGAAATTTTTTGTTGCGAATGCACAGGATGTATATCCTTCCGAAAAACATCGAAAAATTATTTTGAATAAGAGTAAGTGTATACAAAATAATTTAGAGCCTGCGCGGCAATGGGGAACAGCCGAAGTTATTTTAGAAAAGCAAAAGGCAGAGATTGTTTATGTGTATGAAGTTGCGAAGATTTCCGATGCGCTGTCGCACGTACTGCCGTTGCCGGTGACTTTTGGTATAGA
>Ga0206859_1058_pt1 | contig 23167 bp, 25 predicted proteins | sample Alteio_BWOrgCont_47_FD_152882 | JGI IMG/M metagenome (GOLD analysis project Ga0206859, IMG submission 152882) | Enriched cells from forest soil in Barre Woods Harvard Forest LTER site, Petersham, Massachusetts, United States -... | ecosystem: Environmental > Terrestrial > Soil > Temperate forest >... | reverse complement strand
CAAAACGTAGTCTGGTTTCTTTGGGGCGCCCTCGTCCTATCTTACTTTTGGGTCGAAAAATGCACCCAAAAGCTTTGAGAATAGCTGGAAAATAGCAATTCCAGCCATCTGTAAGAATCATTGTTAAATTTGTACAAGCCGCCCACACCTGCGCTAGTAATCGATCTGCCAAATATTGGTTCCGCTGTCCTACTACTATTGCCAAGATCATAAGAGAGCTCATGCCTATAGCAGCGCCTACCCATCGCACACTGCCTGCAAGCTTGCCATGCAACTCATCCAGCTGTACGCCTTTCTCATCCACATTCCGCACATTATTGTTATGATGAATTTCAGCTCTATGAGCTGCCTTCTCATAAAACAAGCGAACAGTAGGTCTTGTAACTTCTGCTATATCCGCAGAGCCCTCCTCACAGACACCCCATCGATGACATTTCAGTAAGAGAGCTTGTTGCTCCTCTGTAATCTTTGATCTTTCCATGAGAGTCCCCTTTCTTGAGGAAAACTCCTTACCGCAACACGTGCATTTCAACCTTTCGATTTGGTTTTTCGTGGAGCGATGGCGGATATTGCCTTTTCCTGGCTGATTAAATAAATTACAGCTTGGATTTGGACAGGGAAAAAGGTTATAATCAGCCATTGGCGATTCTAGGCAGTGTCGTTCGAATGTCCCGCCTAGGATACGCCATTTTTTTTTACAGGTCTACGTCGCAAAGTTAGGCCTTGTCCATAAAGTGGGCCACTAGGCCGCCACTTTTAGTAAATGCCCCCGCCCCTTGCGGCCAGGTAGTGCTCGCACCATTATAGGCACTTTCTCTAACAAATAATCGAATAGAGCACCATGTATGGCTCGAGCTCAGGTAACACTTTTCCATTTGAAACACAGAGGAGAGGGTGAAGAATGACCCCAGCCTTCTCCGTGTCCTCTGTGTTTCAAATGGAAAAGTGTTACCTAATTTTGGCCGAATTTGAACCATGCCTCTTTTTTAGCTCTCTATCTTCACCATTCAGTGGCCCATTTTTTCCCTAGGCTTACGGACAACGCCCAAAGTTACCCATCTATACAGCTACCGAAGTCTCTGGAATCGCAGATATCAACTCGCGGCTAAAACAGAGATATGAACAGCGCTAATTTTTCATTTCCCTTCTGTTAGTTCGCTTTTCAACTGGAGATAAGCAGTGTGGAGCTGATTGTGTAGCTCCATCATCTGGTTGTGTAGCTCGACCATTTGGAGAAATTTTTCCTTGGCAGCGGCCATTCCTATAGGCTTCTGATCTTCTGCTGTTCTTTTTCCTTCGGCCATTCTTGGTACACTGCTATTTTTTTCTTTTTTTATCATAAATGCCAATCGATAGGATCGAGCCCTTGTTTATGTAAAAATTCATTCGCTTGGGAAAAATGGCGGCAGCCAAAAAAGCCTTTGTGAGCAGAAAAAGGAGAGGGATGGGCGGCGGTGAGCAATAGATGTCTGTCTTTGCGTTTACCCTGCCTGAGAGAGCTGCATTTCTCCTGAGCAGATTTTCCCCAGAGGAGAAACACTAGTGGCTGCTCTCGCATAGCTAACTGATCAATGATAGCATCAGTGAATTGCTCCCACCCTTTGCCATGATGGGACATCGCCTCTGCTCGCCGCACTGTTAACGTAGCGTTGAGCAATAAAACCCCTTGCTTTGCCCATGATATCAGTGAGCCATGGTTAGCTATTGGTATGCCGAGATCGTCGCGGAGTTCTTTATAGATATTTACTAAAGAGGGGGGTACAGCAATATCTCTATTCACACTGAAGGACAGGCCATGGGCTTGTCCTTGTCCATGATAGGGATCTTGCCCTACGATCACAATTTTTGTGGCATCAAAAGCCGTCATGCGCAATGCCTGAAATACCAGTTCATCAGAAGGGTAGACATCGCAATAGAGCCTCTCTGTCGCCACAAAGGCGGCGAGTTGGGGGATGTAGGGCTTTGACAACTCGTTGATGAGTACTTTATGCCATGAAGGCGCTATATTGAATACTGTATTAGCCATAATATGTGTTGTAAAGTTTTAGTTACATTTTTTTTGCTCTACGTGAGCGTTGATGGCGTGCCACTCTGGATTGGCTTCCATTATAGCTATGAGCTCTTCAAAGGAAAAGTGGGGATGAGAAGGATATAATGCTGTGACAAGGTTGCGAATAAGAGTGAAATCTTCAAGTTCGTCGACAGTCCATCGCCATATCGACAAATCGCGGCTATGTGCTACATTTCCCAGCCGAAAGCGATCGGGATGTCGATAAATGAACGGTGTCACATGTTCGCGCTCCGTTGATGAGAGGGCTTCGCGATACGCTGTCGCTAAAGATTCCATGGAAAATACCTCTACATCCATTCCTCGTGGAAAAGAATGCACAAGGGTATTGGACACATAGTCGTAAAAGGGGTAGTTATCGCGATAGAAATTGACAACTTTGTCGATGATGGCAGGGTCGATGAGGGGACAATCCGCTGTGAGGCGTACAATAACGGTGGCATCTAGTGCTTGTGCGGCTTCATGGTAGCGTTGCAATACATCTTCTTCGCTGCCGCGGATATATGTTATGGCAGCCGAAGAACAAAGGGCGGCTATAGGATCATCTTTGGGATCTGTGCTAGTAGCTATAGCAAAGCCATCGAGGCTTTTTGCCCTCACAACCCTCTCTATCATCCAAAGCAACAAGGGCTTGTCGAAAAGGGATAGGAGCACCTTTCCGGGCAGGCGCTTTGACCCCATCCTAGCCTGGATGATGGCTATGCAGCGCACTCCCTACCCTCTCTCTCGCTTAGGAGTATAGGCGCAAAGAAAACAAAATAGAGCTATCAAGCTTATGGTAGCCATCATGCCTGAAGGGAAAAAAAAGGTGGTGAGCCACCAGCGGTAGGTGAAAAAAAGTAGGTAGAACAAGGCGACAAGACTTGCTAGGCGTATGCCAAAGGGATTGCCGCGCAGAGCCAGTACCATAGCCACCAGAAGAACTGCTACAGAACAGAAGCTAGTGATAAGAGAAATAAGGCTTCCCGCTTTCAAAAAGCCGATAAGGCCACCAACGAGAAGGAGCAAAGCGTAGATAATTCCGGCCATAATAGCGCTGTTTTTCATAGAGCAAACACTTCTTCAAAAAAAAATTTCATCGCCTGCCAAGAGCGTTTCGCTGTTGAGGCATGGTATTGCAAGCCGCCTTGTTTATCGGTCGCTGTGGGATTGGTAAAAGCATGCGCTGCGCTGCCATAGATATTCATTTGCCAGTCAACGCCCTGCGAAGACATCTCTTGTTGGATGGCAGAAATATCTTGCGAGGATACTAGAGGATCGAGGAAGCCATGGAGCATTAGCAGGCGCGCTGGTAGATATGGCTGAGAGGGGGCAATTTGTGCTTTTACGTCCCCCAAGCTATCGCCTAAGAGAGCGTGGAAGCTGACGGCGCCAGATAGAGAACGGCCGCTGCGCAGCAGCTCTATAGTAGCAAGGCCACCGAAGCAAAAGCCAATGGCGCCAAGGCGCCTCTGGTCAGCATGTGGGAGGCTGCGGGCACAGTCGTAAGCAGCAGCGACGCGCTCGCGCAAAAGGGCGCGCTGGGTGAAGAGTGGTAGCATAAGGGCGGCAGCTGCGCTATCCTCCTGAGCTGTCACTCCTTCGCCGTAGAGGTCTGCCGCGAAGCCTATGTACCCTAGTTCTGCCAGCTCTTCGGCTTTTTTTTTGGCAAAACTGTCGAGGCCGCGCCAGGCGGGAGCGACGAGGACTACAGGGCTATTGTTTTGGCTGGTGTCATAGGCCATATAGCCACGACAGACCACGCTGGAGGCATTGTAAATGAGCTCATCCGTCTCTATTGCCATTTTTTGATTCCTCTCTCGTTAAAGACACTGTATACCGAGCCTAGGTTAAAATGCGAATTTTTTCAGACGAATTTCGGCCTTGTATAGTTTCTATGTTAACCAAGATGGCTCAAGCATCGACCAATTCGGTAATCGGTTACGGGGGTATGGCGCAGCTTAAGTCGCTGATTCTGAGGAGCATATATGAATCAAAAAGCGCAGCAATTAGCAATTTTCAGCTATTTGCGAGCATTTTTGAATTTATAGATGCCCTCAGAGCAGCGCCTTAAGCCGCTAGACCCCCGTGACCGGTTACCCAATTCGGGCACGGGCACGCACCCGATCACTTTAAATCCTTTGCAGAAATTACAGCGGCTGTATAGAATACCGCTTTTCTTTGTAAAGAAAATGGCATTGACTTTAAAAACAATTATATAGGAGTTTTTATGAAAAAATTAGGTATACTTCTTTCTATTATCTCTATTCTCATCGTTGGTAAGGCTTTTGCCTCTCCTTGCATGGAGACATTCCCCTGCGATGCAAGGGATGAAGCCATTTATGCAGGCGTTTTTGGCGGTGCCAATTGGCTGCATAGCCCGCATGTCGACGAGGCAAAAGTGGGCTTTTTCACCGGCGGCGCAGTAGGTTATCAATTTGAAGCTCCTTTTCGTCTCGAAGGTGAGGTTGCTTTTCGCAGAAACTGCCTAGTAAAAATTAACTCCGACGATAAGTCCAAACTGCGCGTTCATAGCCACACTTGGTCCTATTTGGGCAACCTTTATTACGATTTTGACTGTCTCTATCAGATAAAACCCTATCTAGGAATAGGTATGGGCTATGCTCAACAGCGCACTTATTTAAAACTAGAAAATGTCGCCTCTGTGGAAGGCTCTGCCGTTAATGTCTCGGTGAAAGGAAAAAGAGAGCGAGGTTTTGCATGGCAAGCCATTGCAGGCATCGCCTACCCTATCTGCGATAAAGTAGACCTGGGATTAGAGTACCGCTTCTTCGATGCGAGAGCGAGGGGAAGAGACCATTGTATTGGGCTTGGTCTCAAACGCTTCTTCTAAGGCATGTCCCCCGTGGATAGCCATGTGCATAGCTGTTCCCATAAATTGCGTTTGGTTAAAGGGTGGCGCAGATATTCTTCTGCGCTGCCTATTGAATGCAAAGGAGTTGGTGGCAATGCTTGAGGTAGAGCTAAGAGGGCTTGCGGCGATGCTGCGATAAAGCGCAGGGGCAGGGAAGCCATCTTTTCAAAAAGCCAGGGATATTGCGCAGGCGCTAGCTGTCCCAAATCGATATGGACGGAAGAGATGCCACAGTGATGTATCGCCTCGGCGACATGGGTGAAAAAAACTTTGCCCGAATGGTTACCCTCCTGCGAAAGAATTATAACTTCTGTAGTTGTAGAGGGCTCGGGGAAAAAGGTGGGAATAGGCTGCCAAACAAAGGCTGGCAATTTTTTCTGAATCGCCACTCGAATATCTTCTAGCTTAGGAGGCATTAACGAAGGGGCCATGCTTGAGGAGGGAGAAAATCGCACTTTGGCATTTGGAGAAATCGTTGAGTTTTTTTCCCCTTTATTTAAAGAGGTTAACTGTGGCGCTGCCTGTTGTACTGAAGCCTCACAGCTGACTTGAGTGAGGAGTGGTTTTTCGGCTATACTTTTAGTTAAGTGAGACAGCTTGGATGCAGCAATTGGTGGTGAGAGAATAGCTCCTATGCTGTCTACTGCTGAGCTATCGGGTGTTGCAGGCGAGGTGCCACGGTGAGCCGTGAGTGAGATGGGCACATCGACCAAGGCTGATGTTGTAGAGGTAGAAGCTGGCGTTGGATGGGAAGAGGGCATATGCTTCTTTTTTGCCTTCTCCTGAGGGGCCGCTGCGAGGGCAAATAATTTAGAGGCCTCCTCTACAATTACCAGCCGCTGGTGAGGCCGGTATTCTTGCAGAAGATAAAGCTTTGTCAATGCTATTAATTCCTTCTGTTCTTCTAAAGGGCTTTTCATCTTTTATGAGGGGAGCAGTTTATTAAATGCATTCTGAATGGCAGGTACAAGGTGGGTGAAGCCGCGAGTGGAATAAGCTTTGAGGAGCAGTTTTTTTATTCCTACAAGCCCTTCAGGGCTACACTGATTCAATAAATCCGCAGTAAAGCCTGGGCGATAGAGCAGGTCGAAGTGCGTTGAAGAGCGCAATAAGAAATATAGCACATTCTCATCGGCTCGAAAGCAGAAAATTGCAATAGGAAGAGCCGCAGCTAGGCGATGAAAGCTCGAGGTCATTTTCTTTGCATACACACGCCAATGCAGCTCTTTTTCCCGGTCGTATTCGCCTTTTTGGCTATGATGTCGCCTATCTGCCGGTATCCTTGTGCATCCTCGTTGTTGGAAATAAGAAGAGGTCATTTCTCTCTGGCTATTCAAAAAAGGGGCGCTGTTTCTCTCTCTGGGGATTTCCAAGCTATTGAGGCATTGTAAGCAATGCAAAAAAGATTTATCGGCATGGCGATGTAGGGAAAAAAAAGGCTTATTCTCTCCTTGCATTGTTTGGATGAGGCGGATGCAATGGTCGTTGAGCTTGGCCATATGCCCTTCATAGGGATTCCAAGAAAAGGCACCGAGGGGCAACAAAGAGTGATTGCCTCCCAAGGCTCCCAAAAGTTGTAGCAAAGATTTTGTGCTGATACCTTCAGTGAGAATAGATTGCTCTACTTGTTTGACCAAAGAATAGGAGGAAAGGAATTCGGCCAGGACAAATTGAAACAAGAGGTTGCTATGGCTTTTATAAGGGGATAAAGAATAGAGAGATGGCATCACGGTACCGTCCATATAATCCTAAAACGGCAGTTGAAGCCAGCAAATTGACTCAACCTTTTGAGCTATAACTGCCTCACTCACCTTGCGCAAGATGGGCCAAAGCCTTACCACTATTTCTGGCAATGAACCCGACCGGCGAAGCCGGGAAAGCATATAAGCCACACGCGTGAGCGTGTGGTAGGCCATTAGTTATACTGTGGGGCGATGAAATTTTGCGTTTTGAGCTGCGTGAAAGCTCAAAACACAAAATTTCATCGCCCCACAGTATATCTATAGAGCCGTGAACACGGCGACAGGAATTTTTTCTGTCGCTGTTAACACAGCTCTATATGAAGACACCCTCTTAGAACTTCCGCAGGGCCGCAGCGCCAACGGTGTTGCAGACATTGCCTCTGATGTCGACGAAGAGGCCAGACGGGGCGAAGTGCCCAACACCCGTTGGAGAGCCTTGAACATTCTCTTGACAGTTTGTAAAGGTAAATGGCGGTATAGTATCGCCAAATAGGCGCTTTCTAGAACGAGAGTACTCTGCCAAAATACAAGTTGCTGCTTCTAAAGTGGTGGGAACTTCGTAAGGGACTCGAGCTCTTTTAGCAAGCTCAGCTACAATATTCTTTTGCCTACTGTAGCTTTTATTTCTGGTTCCGTCGACCTCCTCAGTTGTCATAAGCAGCCAAACAGATTCATCGACGGCCTTATCTCCTAATTCATTAACAATGTTTGTCGAAATGTATCTATAGCCATCATCGTTACTTGGGAAATATTTTTTTGCAAGCTCTCCAAGTTTGTTAATGGTGAGCCCCTTAGCCATTCTTACTAGCAGATGAGTTTCTCTAATGCTTTTTCCAGGGAAAGCTTCATAGGAACGTCTGAGCTCTTCTGCAATATTCTCCGGTAGAGACAAAACTTCTTCTGTGAAATCTACACCTTTTACAATGTTTTCATCCCATTGAGCCCAATCTTTACTGCTGAAAGCGATTTCTCGATATACCGCTGTCCGCCAGAGGTTGGGCGTACTTATCAATGAACCCCATATTTTACTCACGCGGCTACTTACCCCAAGCTCATGGAGATTTAGGTAAGAAAAAATTTCCAAACAAAGCTCTCTGGGGATGATTTCATAAGGGTCTTTTCTAGCCCTATTGGCCATGTTCACTTCTTCGGTCGGTTTTCGGTCGGCTGCGAGGCTCCCATCTGGAGTCTCTGCCTCTCGCTTGACTGAAATTCTGCCCGCAGAAGTGAACATAGCCGATAATCCTCATTTCTTCCGACCAAAGCAAGTTATGCAAGAGGTCTGTTATACGCGAATGTGTTTTTGCCTTCGAAGTGTGAAGACAGGTTCTTAAAAGAGTGAGTCTTGATGGATTCGAACCATCGACCCCCTCATTAAAAGTGAGGTGCTCTACCGCTGAGCTAAAGACTCAATAGGGGACTGGAAAGTAATTGCCAATCCCTAAGGCATACCATAGAGTACTTTTTAACGTACCCCTAGCATAATCCTAAATGGATATGACCCCAAGGGGATTCGAACCCCTGTTATCGGAATGAAAATCCGGTGTCCTGGACCGGGCTAGACGATGGGGCCTAAAAGAGAGCCTATAAAAACCCGGACAGCGCGCTGCAATAGCGACTCGCCAAACAAAGTGCTCTCATTCTATTCAGTAGCGCTTTTTTCTGCAAAGCTTTTGTGGGCCATGTTCACTTCTTTGGTCAGCTTTTGGTCGGCTGCGAGGCTCCCAGATGGCGCATCCGGCTCCTCAGCAATAGCTAGCGCTATTCCCTTGTCGCCGGATGCGCCATCTGGGGCCTCTCGCTTGACCGAAATTCTGCCCGCAGAAGTGAACATGGCCCTTTTGTGGAGATGTTTGATGGCAGTAGGCAGGGCACTCAGAATATCGGAAGCATTCATATAATAAGGAGTGAGCAACTCTGCAGCGATATCTCCAGCCATAGCGTGCCACGAGACCCCTAAGGTGGCAGCAACGTGGGGAGAGAGCCCCTGGGCTAAAAGAGAAGCAATAAGGCCCGTCAATACATCACCGCTGCCCGCAGTAGCCATGCCCGGCCCCCCCCAAGGGCAAATGCGTATCGCCTCCTTGGAGTGAAAGATAAACGTGGGAGCCCCCTTGAGCACAAGGGTGATGCCCCGCCCCTCAACATAACATTGGCATCTCTGTAATAGCGGGATATCGATACATTTTATAGGAGGGGAGTGAAGCAGTCGCGCCATCTCCCCCCAATGAGGAGTGAGAACAAGCTGAGAGGGCCACTTAGGCGGTTCTTGCTCTGAAATCGCAGTTAAAGCGTCGGCGTCGACGACACAAGGGCTCTTTAAACGGCTGAACAGGGCGCCAACCAAAGAGCTGGCAGCGGCGCTGCGCCCCATCCCTGGCCCAATAAATAGAGCCTGCGCCCGGTCAACCTGCTCCCATAGGCTTTCTAACCCTTCTTTGTATGAGTGACGCAATATCTCCGGCGGCAGCTGGGCGAGCTCTGAAGTCATATCTTCTGGGCAAGCGAGGCGCACCACGCCAGCACCGCCGCGCAATGCTGCTACAGCCGATAAGATCGCCGCACCAGGCATAGCGGGGGAGCCGGCAATGCCCACGACATATCCCGCGCTGTATTTATGCCTAGTGCGCACGAGAGGAGGAAGCAGCGCCATAAGCATCTGCTCAGTAGTCAGAAGCAAGGTAGTAGCCAGCCCCGCTGTATAGGAACGTTCAAGCCCAAAGTCAATGGCATGTAAGGCTCCTACATGTTCCCAGCCCTCATTTAAAAAAAAGCCCTGCTTAGGCAGGCCTAAAAATAACGTTGCGTTAGCGCGAATAGCGCCCTCTCTACACAAGCCAGTAGAGCCGTGGAGTCCCGAAGGAATATCAATGGCAATAGCTGGCAAACCGCTATTATTGATAGTATGAATGGTTCGAGCAAGAAATGAAGAGAGCTCTCCGCGGAATCCCGTGCCAAAAATTCCATCAAGGAGCAATGTTGAGCTAGGTAAGGCAATAGCTTCTAGTTCAGATACATGCTCGATTTTTCCTCCTAAAGAGAGAAAACGTGCGGCATGGCAACGGCATAAAGGCGTCGCTGCTTCAAGAGGAAAAAATTGCAGAGAATCAACTAAAAAACCTGCGTGAAGGAGGTGGCGAGCAGCGACATAAGCATCACCTGCATTATTGCCTTTGCCGCAAAGAAGCGTTACTATCCGTGGCAGCTGTCGGCTCATTATATAGCGCTGCACATAGGCTGCTATAGCTAGCCCCGCCTCTTCCATAAACGACGCTTCACAAGCCCCTTTTTGAGTAGCATCTACCTCTAAAGCCATCATTTGCTCAGGTGTCACTATCTGCATAGCAACCTTAACTTTTCGGCAATCTGGCGAGAAGAAGAGCACAATTGCGCAATAGACCACTTTTGAGAATGCTATGGCGCAGCATCAGATAGCGACTTCTCAGATAAGAGTGGTTGGGGAGTGAGAGAAAGATGTCTAATAGCTTTTTCTGCTTTTCATTAAGCTGAGAATAATATCGATCATAGAAGGCTACCGCCTGCATATTTTTTGAGCTATCCCCACGCAAAAAGTAGGTAAAGCCTCGTTTCAAATGACGCCAAGAGCCAAATTTCTGGGCACCAACGGTGTTATTGCCATGCTGACGATAAAGTACTGTAGGGCTATCTTCGATGCCAATTCTGCCAAAGGCTGCAGCAACGAGAGCGAGCCACCAATCGTGCATAATAGCTTCTTCAGGAATGGGAGCTGCGATCTCCAACAGTGGGCTATTGATCAAGGTGGCACAGCCTGTCACGGTATTCTGGATTAAAAGCTTGTTAATGGTGCGACAGCGGTAAGGGTTGAGGCGGGCATAACGCCAAAAAGAATGAGCGATAGGCCTGAGAGTACTATCAACCACCTGCATATCACTGTGAACCAAAAGTGGCATGCGACGGCCATGTACTCGCTCCATCTCTTTCATGCGTGAAAGAAGCATGTAAACCTTCTCTTTTTTCCATACATCGTCTTGATCAGAGAACAAGATATAATCACTGCGGACATGCTCCATAAGCCGAGAAAAATTTGCCCTAACCCCTAATCGCCCTGCAGACGGTAGCAATAAAACGCGCCGATCGTTACGGGCATATGCCTCGACAAGGGCATAACTACCATCGCTGGAGCCGTCATCGCGTACAACAATGCGCAGCTCTTTGTGTGTTTGTTGAAGAATAGATTCGAGCTGCTTGCCAAGGTATTTTTTTCCATTATAGGTGGCCAGCAAAATATCCACAGTGTCATCCATGCTCAGCCTCTTTACGTAGTGCAAGCTTCATTTGCAGCGCTTTAAAAATTGCTGTGGGCCCTCTATGGTAGTAAAAAGAGCGAACAATAGAAGCAAAAGAGCGCAGCGAAAATGTAGTAGCTTTAGCCTGTAATTGATGAATCATTGCTTCGATAGGGGCAATGACTCGCTCCCAATGAAATAGCGGCCGAATAGCCATAAGGTTTGCCCTCATGGCTAGCCTTCTCTGATCGTCGTCGACAATCTCACTTATGGCCGCAGCAATGCTCAGAGGATCGCCATAGGGCACAACAATGCCGAGTTGCTTTTCTGCTATAAGCTCAGCAAAACAGTCACCGGTAGTGGCAACAATAGGCAATGTAGACCAAATATAATCAAGGATGCGAGTTCGGAAGGCAAAGCGCGTTTCCAAATGTTCGTAATGAATTGAGGCACCCACATCAGCATCGAGAAGATAGCTTTGCCTTTCTTCATAAGGAACCCAATCGAAATTGAAAAAAACTTTTTTATCAAAAAGATCAAGGTCGCGCGCTAAGGCTACTGCTTCTCGGGCCATTTTCATTTCTGGGACGGAATCATTGGGATGCTTGACCCCCATGAACACTAGCTTAATATCACCGCGTTGATCGCTTAGAATCTTAATAGCTCTGATAAGCGATAAGGGATCAAACCAGTTCCATATCCCCCCGCCCCACAGCACTACCTTATCTTTGGCACAGAGACCAAAGCGTTGGCGCAAGGCCCCTTGGTTGCCACTTGGTGGCGTGGAAGAGAGGCCAAAAGGAACGATATCGATCATCTGCTCCATTAGTTGGTTGCAATCATACCCTTGAGGAGTCAAACGCCCTAAGGCAATGATCATTCCCAGCCAAAGAGAGCGCTGATGCTCATTGGCACAAAGCACAGCGTCGGCCATGTGGAAAGAGAAGCGAAATTGCTCGAGGATAGTATTGTTCTTATGGACACGCACCCCCATGGGCATATGCTTAAAAACCTCCAAATTTTCCAACGGCATGGGGTCATAAGCATCGAGGATGATATGTCCTTTACACATTTTACTCAAAAAAGCTATGGAGGGCGTGATTTGCTGAGCAATGATGATATCTGCTGCCATAAGATGGGAGATATAATGCCTTGAAAAGCGATCAATGATGAGAAAATCAGAGGAAATCTGCTCGGTTTTATTGGGAATAATGAGAGCTACCTGATGACGCTTGGAAAGTTCCTTAGCAAACTCCCAATAGCGTATTGCTGGCCCCGCCATTGCTTTGCCGATGACATCGAGGCAGAATAGAGCGATTTTAGCCATGGTATATTCTTACGGTTGCGATAGGGGAAGTTTGCGCCAAAAATTTCCGAGGAAAATGCCACCGCGCTGCTGATGGAGTTTGCTAACATGCACATGCTTTTTCAGCGCATAGACCGGCAGCTTTAACAATAATTCATCAGGGGCCACTGGCTTATGCTGGTGGAGAAAGCAATATAGGGATACTAAGTATTCTCCCTCATGAAATAACGCAGTATCAATTTCAAAGCATGCCTGATGCTTTCCTTTTTGCCCAAAGGAAACATGATGCTCCATATCATCACATGTCTGCGCTCTACCTAGTAGGCTATGATCTTGAGTACGTATCTCTATACAAAAATAGAGGTCTGGATGGACATGAAATATTTCATATTCAAAGACGAGTAGAGCTTTCTCTCCTTGGTAGAAAAATTCTCGCCCTTGCTCGGGCAGCTCTATGCCTACGCGATAGATGCGTACGATATCATCGCCCACATTTCCTTCCCAGGAAAAACAACGCTGACGCCACCGCTTCAGATAGCTGTTTACACAGTCCTCAATGGAACCAAAGCAAGATACCCGCCCTTTTTCTAAGAAAATTCCCCGGTTGCATAGCGTTAAAACAGCTCCAATATCATGACTAACAAATACAATAGTACGGCCAATAGCTCCCAGTTCATTCATTTTTTTAAGGCATTTCTCCTGAAATTGACCATCGCCAACAGCCAATACCTCATCGACAATGAGTATGTCGGGGTCGAGGTGAGCCGCGATAGCGAAACCTAGTCGAGTATACATACCACTGGAGAATCGCTTGACAGGTGTGTCAAGGAAACGCTCCACCTCAGCAAAGGCGACAATTTCATCGAACTTGCACTGGATCTCACGCCGATGCATCCCTAAGATAGCTCCGTTGAGATAGATATTCTCTCGACCTGTTAATTCGGGATGAAAACCTGTACCGACCTCTAAGAGACTAGCGACCTTGCCGCGCAGGTGGACGCTGCCATATGTCGGCGAGACGATGCGCGATAGAATTTTTAGCAGAGTAGATTTTCCAGCGCCATTGCGGCCAATAATAGCAAAGCGATCCCCTTCATCTATCTGAAAGGAAACGTCTTGCAGAGCCCAAAATTCCTCGCGCTCTGCCCTCCATTTAGCCCTTGCGTGGAGCGAGGGGTTACTCGCCCACTTTGCAATAGCCCCCATCCAACGGCCAAATACCTCCTTCAGGGTGCCATACCCACCTCCCTGCCTAGCTAGAATATACTTTTTAGAGAGGCCCTGAATGGTTGCAATCGATTGTTTTACCATATGCCTACAGGTGGTCTGCTAAACTTTGTTCTACGGAGCGGAAATAAAGAAGTCCAGAGACAAACAGCAGTGCTGTAATAGCTAAAGAACAAGCAATGGAGTGTGTCATCTGTGGATAGGTAAGGCCAAACAACGCCCAGCGAAAGCCATCGATAATGCCCACCAAAGGATTGAGAAAATAGAGATAGCGCCACTGTTCAGGGATTAAAAAGCTGCCATAGCCTACCGGCGAAAGAAACATGCTGAATTGTACAAAAAAAGGAACAATAAGGCGAAAATCTCGGTAGCGCACAGTCAATGCTGACAACCATAAACCCGTTCCAGCGCTGAGAAGGACAACAAGAGCAATAAATACAGGTAAAAAAACCGACGTAGCCCAGTGCAACTGCCCACAAAAGGGAATGAGAAGAAACAGCAGAAGCAATCCTATAAAAAAATCGACGAGGTAGACGATGATCTGGCTCAAGGGCATTATGATGCGGGGGAAATAGACACGAGAGATCATGTGGGAATTATTGATGAGGCTATTGCACGTTTCAACGGAGGAAAAGGCATAAAGCTGCCAGGGGAGCATGCCAGCGAGAACGAATAGGGCATAAGGAACATCAGCTGAAGGCAGCTTAGCTACACGCCCAAAGAGAAAGGCAAACAAAAGCATATTGAGCAGGGGTCGTATGACAGCCCAAGCAATTCCCAAAACAGCTTGCTTATAGCGAACAAGAATATCGCGCCAGGCAAAGAAGTAAAATAACTCGCGATAGCGGACGACATCGCACCAATAGGCACTGTTAGGCGTCTGGGCTCTGATAACGACTTCTTGCGCACAAGGCGCCATCTCCACCATAACTCTACCCCCATTAGGGAAAAGGGGGATCATAGCGTGCGTCTTGTTTTGCAGCAATAGGCCTCTTGTGTAATCAGCAGCTCCCGTTAAAAACGGTGATTCAGTCAGTAGGAATGCCACTTCTATAGGTCACCTTGCGCAAAAAGTTTCCTTCCGCGTCAAAAAGAGTCGCTAGTCCAAAGCTCTCCCTTACTTGGCTTATCGGTTGCTGCTTACCTCTAGCATAATATTCTCCTTTCACTAAGTTGTCTTGGTGATACTCCTCCAGTAACATCAAACTACCGTCGCGGTACCAGGCCATTGCCAAACCATTTTTGGCGTTGTTAGACATTTCCCTTTGGCTCTCTTGAATGCCGTCTGGGTACCACGTTTTGACAAGCCCCTGTAGCTTGCCCTCATACCAATTCAATGCAAGGTGCGGCTGCATACGCCCTCCTATATCATCTACGGGGTAATATTCTATCTCTTCGCCCTGTTTGATGCCTCCATAAATGGCATAGATGCCGAGCAGACGCCCTCGGTCATCGAAACGTTGTACCCTCCCTTCGGCTATTTTATTGCGATACTCATGGAGCTCTGCAATACCATTTTGACTGAAAAGCGGACGCGTACCGACGCCCGAACATACCTTGCCAATCTCTTGCCCATGACAATTCCAATAAATGCCCTGAAGCAGCAGCTCATCGCTATACTCCTCTTCTGCTGCCACAAGGTCTGGATAGCACCAATAGCGCACAGCCTTTCCCTGTTTCTTTCCAGCAAAGAATTCTATCTTCTGCAGCAAGCTTCCATCGCTGTAATAAAGCTCATAAGTGCCATGAATAGCACCGCGGTAGAAAGGAATACGCTTCCAGACTATACCATTAGGATGGTAATAGAGAGAAATCCCTTGCAACTCTCCTTTGCCGTAGGGAATCTCCGCCAAAAGTCGCCCTTCTTCATCCCACGAACGACATACGCCCTCAAAGAGCCAAGACTCTTCAGCCGCTGTATGTAAGTCGGCATCGCCACCGATAACTTGAGCCTCTACCTTTAGCGTCCCATCGGCGTACCATTCGCGATAACAACCCATAGCGCGGCCATTGACAACATCTAGGCATTGTTTGATTTGCCCATTTGGGTGATAACTGGTAACGCATGCTTTGACATTTCCCAAAATATCGCGCTGATATACTTGTAGTACCTTTTGATATGGCTGAGTAGCGAGAAAGTCTGTCTCTTCATATTCTTTCAAGCGCTCAGAAGCCGTTATTGTCTCAGAAAAGCCATCGCGGTCAATAATATTTAAAGATGCTAACTGGGGCGAGGAACCATTGGAGCGGCAGCTATAAAGAAGGAGTATACATACTACGGAGATGGGTAAGGTGAGAAAAGAGCGAGAGATCATGAATATTCCCTTTTTAATAACTTGAGATTCAGCAGAAAAGTTTGATTTTTAGCAGAGATATTTTTCTTTTCTAACTTAAAATCGAGAACGATAAGCTGAAGCCGATGTGGGGGAGGCTCATTGTTTCCAATTTTTACCCCTTCGATCGTGGATAAAATTTTCTGTAGGTCTTCATTATCCACTTCTATAGGATGGATGAGCATCTCTGTGGTTTCTTGAAAATAGGGGTAGGACTGAACGACACCTTCGGTGAAGACTATTTTGTTGTTAGTAGTAAGTTGTTCCAGCCTTTTATTGATGAATTCATCTTCTGGCAACTGCTCGCTTTGTTTCACCTGTTGCAATGCTTCTATCTCGCGCTCTAAAAGAGGCATAGCCTCTAAGTATTTGTCGATATAAAAGTGGTCTGCCTCGAGAAAATGGTGGCGCACAGCCAAATTTACTGCCTGTTTTTTTTCCCATACAAGGGCGAGCTGCGCCGCGGCAACCAACTCCTCTTCGAGCTGGGAACGCTGCGCGATAGCCCCCTGGAATAGATAAAAAGCGATAAATGCTGGTAACAAAGCAGCGAGACAAACATAGAGAATCATTCGGAAGAGGGGCAAAGAAAAAGGCACGCTGCTACCTCACTTAGGGTAAGCTGTTTTATCTTTGAGAAAAAAAGAGGTTCGGTACCTCCCTTGACTACTGCTCCACTTGACTTCACCCTTGGGGTCGACAAATTCATTAGGAGCAATAAGGGCGTCGTGAAAAGCTCGCGCTTGCTTAGGCGCAGGGCTCGTCAGCTCTAACTCCACTCTAATCTGATAATGCTCCTGCTTGTGGTTTTGCTCCGGTCTTTTGACCATGGTATAGCTGAGGCTTTCTATCTGCAATGACTTTCGATCAGATTTTTCCCCCTTAACAGCCGAGGAGAATGTCACATGAGGATGAATAGCAAGCCAAGCGAGGAGGTCACTGACACGCGGCACCTGTGGCGCAAGAGGAAAGAGCTCTGGAAGTGCCTGAAACTCCTTAGTGATAAAAGCGATACGAGTGGCAAGGTCATCAACTTTTAACTCATCCACAGCAATGGGTGCGCTATTTGAATCCAATGAAGAGAAGTGGCGATTGCCTATCTGCTTTTCAACACTGCTGTAGTCTTTGCGGGTAGCCGCAAGCAGTTGAAGATATTGAATGCGCAGCAGAGCATCGCGCTGAGATAGGTATGCGCTACAAGCGACAACTATCGCTACAGCAAAGCTGAGAGCTGCAGCGCAATAAAAGATAAGGGGCTTTGTAAGGCGGCGCCAAGGATGGGGATAGGCGAGTTCTTTTTGACGAAAATTGATATGAGCTCCCCCTGCTGCAACTTGGCTTGCAGCTAAGCCGATGGGAATGGCAAAAAGGCACTGCTCTTCAACGGTGAAAGGGCTATTTGAAGAAACAGCAAGGGATAAAGGGGCGACGTGTAGGAGTGAAAAAATCGTGCTGCTCAGATGAGGAAAACGTGCCCCCTCACCGACCAACAAGGCAGCCTCAACAACCTCTCCACGCGCCTGTTTTCTCAGAGATAAAAGGAGGAGCAAAGCCTGACGGCGCCATGCCTCTACCGCTGCAGAAAGCTGTGGGAAAGCCTCTATATCTATGGCATTGCAGTCTATGGCAGAAAGCTCTGGCATAGCGCTATTTTTCGCCGCGGCAAGGTCGCTATCATAGGCCCTTATAAGATGAGAAGATCCCGAGGAAAATGCCTGAGCAGCAAGCAGAAGGCCATTGCGAGCCAAAATGCAACAAGTCTGCTCATCACCCACGTGAACGACGAAATGTAAGGGCGCTGCCGCGGCAATATAGAGAGAAAAAGCTGCTAAAGCCGCTGGAACGGCGCTGACAACCTCGGGCTCGATAGCTATTTTCTGCCAGCTAGCTATATGCTCTGCAACATGCTCTTTGCTCACAGAAAGCAAAGAGAGCATGGTACTCCCCGCAGCCCTTTGCAGGACAATTTTTTCAATGACAGCCTCTTCTATTGGATAGGGGAGCAGAGGCTCCGCCTGAAAGGGCAAGGTAGCTTGGAGATCGCGTTCTTTGACAAGCGGTATCGTGAGAGGGCGCACAAGTGTTGCCGGCGCTTCAATAGCAGTGACGACAAGGGTTGTTGGAAAAAGTTTTTTGAGGGAAATAGGTTGGCCGCTATCGGGAAGGGAAATGAGTCTCTCTAGCTGCAGGACGCCCTTCCTGCTGCGGACGACAGCTGCGCGCAACTGACTCTCTACCCGCTCGAGGCCTAAAGCCGGAGAGGTCGAAGAAAACATGGAAAAAGGTAAAGAAAATGGCATGGAGCACCTAGTGCTGCATTGTAAATGATAAGCAGCTCTGCTTGCAACTGCTCATAAAATCGAGGTGTAAAATTTTTTAGTGTCAGAGGTGTCGGCTCTACGAAAGTGGGGGTTTACCCCAACTTTATGAAGCAGTTGCAAAAGAAGGCACTATTGATAAATCGGGCAAGGGCATGGGCATGGAAATGAATTGCACAAAAAGTTATACGCCGAGGGTATACATCAGAATGGCTCCAGCGGCGGCGACATTTAGGGATTCCATATTGCCATTGAGGGGGATTGTAATGCGTTGGCAAAGCTGGCGGGCCTCACATGACAACCCTATCGCTTCATTACCCATGACAAGCACCCGCCTTTCAGCGGCAGTATAAGAGGGCAAAGGCAAGCCATCGATATCTGCTGCCAAAGCACTATAGCGCTCTTTTTCCATTAATAGGCGCAACTGCTGCCAGCTGCCAGTGCGCAGGGGGAGGCGAAAAGTAGCGCCACGAGCAGCCCGCAGTGCTTTGTCATTGAAGGGATCGCAGCAGCCGTCAATAAGGAACGCCCCTTGCCACCCCAAAGCAAGTGCTGTGCGAAGCAACGCTCCCACATTGCCCGGATCGCTTACCTTATCTAACGCAATAAGGTTTTTTTTTCCCTCTAAAAGCTCTTCTGCAGGCAGCGGAAAGATAGCTGCAACCCCCTCAGTCGACTCCATTGAAGAGATCTTGCGCATAATGCGAGCGGAAACATAAATAACCTCTTCAGCATATGCAGATCCCTGGTCCCAGGGGGTTTCCTCTTCAAGAATAAGTGTGTGGGCTTTTAGATGGCTACAAACCTCAAAAACAGGCTTAATGCCCTCAAGAAACACACTATTATAGGCTTTTCTCTCCTCGCTTCTATCGCGCAATTTGACCCAATGGCTGATAAGAGGGTGGTGTATGCTGCGTATAAAGCGTGTCATGAATGAGTGGCCTTTGAGGATTTTTTGGGGAATTTTAATATACTCCCACCCTATTTTTCCAGCGCGTTGTTTAATTAACGTACGTTTAGTATAATACGTACATAAAGAGTAATAGGGTAAAAAAATAGGGCGTGTTTATGAATACCATTTCTTGTAAAGAAGCTAGAGACAAAATGGCTGAGGTCATCAATAAGGTTGTCTATAATCACAAGCGCTATACGCTTACTCGTCATGGCAACCAAGTTGCTGTAATAATTTCTTTTGAGGAGTGGCAGTTGATCGAGAAGCTCTTGCAGCAGATGGAGGATGAAGAAGATCTTCTGGATGCCGAAGCGGCTATGGAACGTATAAAAAAAGAGGGTGGAACACCTCTTGAGCAACTGAAGAAAGAGCTTTCTAATGTACACAGTCATAGTCGACAAAGAGGTAACCAAAGCATTAAAAAAGCTGCCCCATCATGAGCAAAAGCGCATCCTTAAGAAGATAGAGGAGTTAGCTAAAAAACCGAGACCTGCTGGAGTAAAGGCTCTCCAAGGAAATTGGCACGGGTTCTATAGATGTAGGGTAGGCGATTACAGAATCATCTACAACGTGGAAGAGCAAGTTCTCACCATATGCGTAGTTAAGGTTGCGCACAGAGGACATGTGTATGCTGATTGAGCAACTGCTGTTAGAGGGTGTCTTTATTAGGCCAAAGAAAATCTTTTTTTAACTGCTGGAGCAAAGCTTCTGCCTCATGGATATCGCGCTCAATAGCCAGCGTTTCTGCCCTTTTGAGTATCTTTCCCATAGTCGGTCCTGGGGCAATGCCTTCGCGCTTGAGCATGGCAGCTGTCACCAAAGGAGATTTTGCAGTTATTCTCTGTATGTGGGGAGCTAAAACAAGGCGGCGCAAGTTATGGCCGAGAAGAAAGGCATCGCGATCAATATCAGCAAGTGTGGCGGCGACTATTTTTAGACATAGATCGCTATGGGGTTGTGCGTAGTAATGTGCCCATATGGCTAGAGATATCGGTTCAATGCCCTCAATAGCCTGATTGCATAGCTCTCTTCCCTGCCAAAATAGGGCAACAAGCTTATTGTTTTCTGTAGAAGATTTAAACATCTTACAAAGTTCTAGGAGCTCACTCAAGGTGGCATCTGGAAAAAGCTGAACGATATAGAGAATAGTGGGGCATTTATCGGGAAAATGAGGGTAGCAGCAGACTCTCTGGCGTATGTCGTGCAAATGGGTATGGCGCAAAAAGTAAAAAATTTCCTGTAGCAGGCCTAAACGATGCATCTCTATAATGGCGCCTTCAAAATAGGGGCCCGCAGCCATCTTACACAACTCTTGCCATATGCGCTCCATAGCTACAGCGGGAAATAGGCTATAGGCATTGGCCACGATAGCTTCGTGGGTTTCTTTTTCTATAACAAAACCAAAGCGTGCAGAAAATCGCACAGCACGCACCATCCTAAGGCGATCCTCCACAAATCGCTCATAGGGGTTGCCAATAGTGCGTATCACCCCTAATTTGATATCGGAAATGCCACCAACAAAATCAAATACCTGCTCTGTTGTAGGGTCAAAAAACATTCCATTGATGGTGAAATCGCGCCTAAGGGCATCTTCTTCAGGAGAGCCCAAGGCTACTGCATCGGGCTTGCGTCCATTGCTGTAGCTAATATCGCGGCGAAAGGAAGCCACCTCATATTGATGCCCCGCGATTATTACAATGACGACACCGAAGTTAAAGCCGACAAGAACAGTGTGGGGGAATAGATCCAGGATGAGAGGAGGGGGGGCATTTGTCGCTATGTCGATGTCAGAAGAAGGGTGCCCCATAATATAGTCGCGAACCCAGCCCCCAGTAAAATAGGCAACATATCCCCTCTGAGTAAGACTTTCGACTATATAGCGTGCGCCCTCTGCGGTATCCATTATACAGCCAATTCGCTCTCCTTTTTCTGGCAAATGTCATCTATTAACTTGCAATACTTATCTGTGAGCTCTTGAATCTGTTTCTCCATTTTCTTTCGCTCATCCTCCTCCAGCTCACGAGCAGAATCATTAGCTTCGCGCCTTACATTTCTGATACTTATCTTAGCCTCTTCTGCTCGCTTATGACATAGTTTGCGCCGCTTTTCTCTCTCTTCTGCATCGGGAGCAGGCATAGAAATTCGCACAGCATTGCCATCTACGATAGGCCTTAATCCTATATTTGCTTTTTCAATTGCCTTGCCAATAGCTGAACAATTGCTAACATCATAGGGTGTGATGAGAAGCGAGCGCGATTCGGGAATAGTGATGGAGCAGACATCTTTAAGGCGCATTGAAGTGCCATATATTTCAATCATGACGCCATCGAGAATGGCGGGATTGGCGCGACCGGTGCGTATAGCATTTAGCTCACTTTTTAGGTGCTCTAAGGACGCATCCATTTTTTGTTTTACCTTATCTTGGAAAGACATACCATTTCCTCTCAAATTGTGTTTGTATACTCATCGTGGCTCAAAAGATGAGTATAAGAAAAAACAAGGAATTTACTCTCCGCTAATCAAAGTGCCAAAAGAGCCCTGTAAAAGCAGGCGTGGAAAGTCAGCACTGTACAGCAGCTGCATATTGAATACGCGAATAGGCAGAAAACTGCTCATACAAAGAGCTATGGAGGTAGCATCCATTACCTGCAGTTTTTGCGCAAGACATTGGCTATAGCTGATTTTCTCATAAAATATGGCGTCATGGTAAAGAAGAGGGTCTTTATCATATATGCCATCGACTTTTGTTGCTTTTAGGAGCAAATCGGCATTGATTTCATTGGCACGCAAAGCTGCAGCTGTATCTGTTGTAAAATAAGGGTTGCCAGTGCCGCCAGCGAAGATAGCGATAATCCCACTATCGAGATATGTCTGTGCCTTATCCCAGCGGTATAATTCGGCAACTTTAGGGCATTCTATAGCACTCATTAAAATGGCATCGCAGTTGCACTGAATAAGGGCATCTTGAAGAGCTAAGCCATTGATAAGCGTTGCCAACATTCCCACTTGATCTGCTACCTGTCGCCTCATCCCTAGCTCACTAAGAGATATTCCCCGGCATACATTACCCCCTCCTATGACAACGCCTATTTGATAGCCGTACTCCTTTAGCGATGCTATCGCTAAAGCTACTCTTCGACATTGTGAAGAGGCGATATCCAAGCAGACCTTTCCTCCCATTATTTCTCCAGACAGTTTGAGTAATAGCCGCATTTTTCGCATAAAGACCTTATATTTATTGGCCATGTTCACTTCTGCGGGCAGAATTTCGGTCAGAGTCCCCCTCTGTGATCTTTATGGTAAGAATAATAAATTACCACGGAGATCACAGAGAGGGACTCTGACCGAAATCGATCCCACATTGTAATATTGGGTCGATTTTGATCGCCCAACCGCGAGGCTTTCACGCCGCTCAGGAACAATTATGATTTCCAAACACCCTCTAAGAAGAAGAAATATATAGAGATGTATCTCTTCGTTTTCTTATCGTGTGGGATTGTTAATAAGTAGGGTGTAATGAACACAACAGATACGGTAAACGATACTCTTGTTTGTCGACAAGTTGTTCGCCGCCCGTCTATATCTTTCCCGTTACCACTTAAAGTTGTTGCAGAATGGTTTCATCGACATTTTATCGACAAGTTGTCGACATGTTTTCCACATCTATTTTTAAGGGGGTGTCTGTAAATTATAATAGACTTCTTTCGAAATTTGCTTTGATTAAGATAGACGATCTGTCATAACATCCAGACCTATGTGATTGCGAATGATAATTGGCTACGCCCGAACTTCGACCACAGACCAAATTGCAGGATTAGAAGCTCAGTTAAGAGAACTTCAATCGGCCGGGTGCGCAAAAATTTTTAAAGAACAGGCACCATCCGTCGATACACGGTTACAACTTGAATCCGCCATCGAGTTTATTCGAGAAGGCGATGTATTGAAGGAGTTTCTAGATCGGTTCGTCTTCCTGGGCATTCTGGAACTCCCACAAAACCACCGCCAGGATCATGGGTTTATACAGGGAAATAGTATGTTAGGCGTCCTTTTAACAAATACACCGAATGTCGATGGGTAAGAGAAGATCAACGAAGAAGGG
>Ga0206859_1056_pt1 | contig 23488 bp, 28 predicted proteins | sample Alteio_BWOrgCont_47_FD_152882 | JGI IMG/M metagenome (GOLD analysis project Ga0206859, IMG submission 152882) | Enriched cells from forest soil in Barre Woods Harvard Forest LTER site, Petersham, Massachusetts, United States -... | ecosystem: Environmental > Terrestrial > Soil > Temperate forest >... | reverse complement strand
ATTTTATACCGGTATTCAGTATTGGTGATGATTTTTATTTCTCCAAACTGGTCAAGATATTGCAGCCTCGCACGATTATCGTTAGCAATGGTATCTGTAGGCGGCCCATAGCTCGCCCTGTTAAAATTGCCAGGTCCCAATGTTCTCGGCAACCATGCACGCATGTCGTTTGAACCGCCTGCGTAAAAATATTTTTCAAATATCAGGTCGGTACTATTGCCATACGGAATACCTATTCCGGGATTTATACGGAAAACAAGTTGGTTTTCGCCGCCCAAATTTTTATATAAACGGAGGTCAACCTCGAATTTTGTATACTGAGAGAATGGATATCCAAACAAGGTACGTTCGCCTAAATTATCTTTTGGCGTATTCAATATATTGGCAACCAGATCGAGCGTATTACCGCCGACATCAACATTTCCCCTGAAATACACAAAATTGCGATAAGTATTTAACTTGTTTGCATTCAATACATAACTGTATTGACTACCTGTAGTGTAAACGGTCCGGCCGATCAGATCTATATACGATAGCCTGTTCTGAGCAGAAAGAACACTGTCTGCTGTCGGGTTAATTATACCCCTTGTAAACTCTATATCAATAGGTGTAATGATGTGTTCTTTATCCGGGGTTTCAAAAAAGTCGTAGGTAATAGAATTGATAAAACTCTCGCGTTCAACCAAACCTTTTTGAAAGAACAGGGAAAAATTTGATGCGAATGTGGTATGCGGAACCCCGTATTTTCCGGGCATGGCAAAATTAAACGGAGATATGATTCGCGGATAGGTCAGGCTTAATCCAAGATCAAGATCCTGGTTCTCTACTCCGCCGGGGTTGTCTATATTGCTGTTGTCATTAAACAGGATACTTTCATTCACCTTAAATTGAAATATAGCTGCTTGTTTAAATATATTACGATCGGTAAAAGTATTGCTTAGGTTATAACCATAGGCACCCGCGTTAAACAGGAACTCCCCCTCTACCCTGTCCGACATTTGTTTCAAAGGGACAATATCTATCTTGCTATCCAACCGGTTACTGCTGTCGGCCAGTTTGGTGTAGGTTGGGTTGGGCACGTTACGAAAAACGTTCAGTTCTGATAAACGGTTAGTGGTTAATTGCTGGTTATCGATATTGTATAATTGCCCTTTCTTTTGAAAAATGTAATCAATCACGGTATGGGGCACAAATTTGTGTGAAAAATCCACGAACCTGAACTGGGAATCAACCTGTATAGTATCGGCTTTGCCGGGGTTCCGGTCTGCCGTATTGGAAATAGTGATCAGCGTATTATTAATGGTGTAAATTGGGTGCGATAACCGGCCCGCCGGATTATCAATGATCATTTTCACATCTACAACACCTTTATTGAATGTAGAATCATAGTTAAAGCTCATGTACTGCCGGTAGAAATCGAAATAACCATTTCTTTTCATTACGAGGTAAAAGGCATCGCGGTCGGCAGAGATGGAATCGGTATCAAAGCGTTTACCCTTACCTACATTGCTGAAAACCGCACGGTTCCTGTTATAAAGGTCGCGGACTTTTTTATCCATGATGCTGTCGCTAAAATCCCTTATACGGAACATCGGCCCTTCAACAGTATTAAAAATAAGCTCAGCTTTCTTGTTTTTTATCCTGATGGAATCCGTAACGCGGGCCTTCAGGTAGCCTTTATTCTGAATATATTTCTCTATCTGGCCGCGCGAAAACTCAACAAGGTTGCTATCCAGTATGGCAGGCGGTTCGCCAATATCCTTTTTACCGTTTTTGCTGAACCAATAGTAAAATTGCAGGTTGATGATATTATTGGGCTGCTGTTCCTTATCTACATAATTTACCGCTACCAGGGCAAATTCCTTATCCATGCCTTTAATGGTGATCTTGCGCACGAGTGCCTGGTTACCTTTCAAGTGGCGCGTAATACTGCAGTTTGAAAGCGTAAAGAGCAGGATAATACTTAATATTGCAAGGCGGAAATTAGTTACGGTAAAATATGCTTTCAAAATCTCAGATCAGTTTATTAAAGTCATTACATCATAAAAAATTCCGGAGCGGGCATGGCGCGTTTTTGGTCGAGGGGTATAAATCAGTAAATGAATTCATCAATTCCGCCTATCACATCGAAGTAATTTACCATACTCCGGCCATCGACCCAAAATTGCTGAATTTATCCCGAAAAATGAACTTTAATGAAATTTCATTGAACGATTTAGAGAAGATCAGCACATTAAAAACCCCGCAGGACATTATCGCGATGGTAAAAATACCCGAACAGCCTGTTTTGGACGAAAGTGAGCTGAAAGGAAAATTCTCTTTAGTGCTGGATGGGATCCAGGATCCCGGCAATATGGGCACCATCATCCGCACGGCAGACTGGTTCGGTATTCAGCATATTATTTGCTCGGATAATACGGTGGATATATACAATCCCAAAGTTGTACAAGCTACTATGGGTTCACTTGCGCACCTTAACGTTTACTATACCGACCTGGAAACTTTTTTGCCCGAAATAAAACTGCCGATTTTCGGCGCTCTGCTTAACGGCGAAAATATTTACCAAACTAATTTCGGCACTGAAGGATTGTTGGTGATGGGTAACGAGGGCAATGGCATACGGCTCGAAATTATTAAGCTGATACAACACTCTGTCGCTATTCCGGGGGCAGGAAAGGCCGAATCGTTGAATGTAGGTATAGCTACGGCTATATTTTGTTCAGAAATTAGCAGGAATTCGCACAAATAAAATTGCCATACCATAAATTATTTCTATTTTTGCAGCCTTGAAAATTGGTCGGGTGGCCGAGTGGCTAGGCAGAGGTCTGCAAAACCTTTTACAGCGGTTCGAATCCGCTCCCGACCTCAAGGTAAAAAACATTAAAAAATTAAAGTCATGGGTGTTACTCGTTTAAAAAGAAAAGACAGGAAAAATAAAACCACTTCGAGGTTAGAGGTTCAGTTTTTAAAAAATGCTACAAATTTAGAGCCTGGAAGCCGCTCAAAAGAGCCTAAAGATAGCCAGATAGATAAAAACAACGCTGCTTTGTTGAAAGCAGCGTCTGGTAAATAATTATCGCATAAAGCGGTCATTTAAGATATTCAAGTCCTGTTGACGATTAGTCGGCGGGATTTTTTATTTTGTCATCGCGAGGCACGAAGCAATCGCAAGGAAGCAGGACGGACATGCATAGTTCGCGATTGCCACGCTCGTTCCTCGCTCGCAATGACAAAAAAGGCTATTTTCCTTGTCTGAGTAATGCTCTATTAATCTTCCCTATCAATCCCGGCCCTTCGTAGATAAAACCTGTATACAATTGGATCAGAGAGGCACCGGCTTGGAGTTTTTCAAGCGCTTCTTCAGGAGAGTGGATGCCGCCGACACCAATAATGGGAAAAGCTGCATTTGATTGTTTATGAAGATAGCTGATCACTTCGGTGGAACGCTCAGTTAGTGGCTTGCCGCTTAACCCTCCGGTTTCGCTTTTCAGTGTATCATCTGATACTAAATTTTCACGGCTTAGCGTGGTATTGGCAGCAATTACACCCGCGATACCGGTTTCTTTTACAATTTCGATGATATCATCCAGTTGGGTATCGGTGAGGTCAGGCGCTATCTTTAGTAGTATGGGCTTGGCCGCATCTTTTTGTTGATTACGTTTTTGCAGGGTATCGAGGAGCTGCAACAAAGGTTCTTTTTCCTGTAGGTCGCGAAGGCCGGGGGTATTTGGGGAACTTACGTTCACCACAAAGTAGTCTACTACATCAAACAGGCCGTCGAAGCATTTGATATAATCGCTTACCGCGTCCTCATTCGGGGTAATCTTGTTTTTACCGATGTTGCCGCCGATAATTAATCCTTTTTGTGCTGATGAGGCTTTTTTGCGGTACTTTGCTATATTTTTCGCAGCAGCTTCCACGCCTTTATTGTTAAATCCCATGCGGTTGATGAGCGCGCTATCTTCAGGCAGCCTGAACATGCGCGGTTTGGGGTTGCCATCCTGCGGCAAGGGGGTTACCGTACCCACTTCGATAAATCCAAAACCCAAATTTGCCATTTCGCTGATGACTTCTGCATTTTTGTCGAAACCGGCGGCAAGTCCGACAGGGTTTTTGAAGGTTAAGCCGAATACTTTTCGCTCCAGTCGTGGATCGTTTACGGCCCATAGCGCACGGGTGAAAGCCGTCCCGCCGGGGATGCGGTTAAAGCGTTTTAAGCTGCGCGTTATAAAATAATGTATCTTTTCAGGGTCGAACTTAAAGAGTATGGGCTTCAGCAGGAAATACATGCGGCAAATGTAGGGGTTTTGCTTCGCAGTTCATGGTTGATGGTTCATAGTTCACGGTAAAAAAATTAATCTAACCCATCTATCATTTTTTATTTTTACGATTTTCCAAAACTTCCGCAATGTTAACCGATGAACATTCGGCGATGAATGCCGTTAAAACTTCAAGCGGGAATTCTTTCATATTGGTAAAGTTGATACAGCCTTTCTGAAAGTTAGCATTGGGCAATAGGGGAAGATATTTAGCGTGAATAGCCGGGTTCATGTACATGGGCAGGCAGTGCAGCGACATATAATTCTTAGCACTGGCCAGTGCGTATTTCATGTAATTTAGCTGTTCGTACAGGATCATTTCCTTGCCCATCATGGGTTTAATGGCAGGTATAACATTTGTATCGTTAGCCAGTATGGTTTGGTGAATAGTGGTTAGGGTTTCCTGCCTTTCAGTGGGTTGTGTATTGATGAATTCGGTAATTTCCATGGGTCTAATTTATCAAAATGATTATTACTTTTCGCTTCGAATCGCTTCGCTAAGAGATACTTTTGGCTTGACCCAAAAGTATCCAAAAAATCAAGACAGAAAGAATGCTTCCACGCGCCCTGAAAGTTCTTAACGCTTTTCTGAATGCGCTTAACGCGCATTACGCGAAAAGCTAAACTTTCATTCCCGCCTGCGCCGACCCGCTCTTTCTGTCGTTTGGCCTGCGCTTCTTTTTGTCTGAACCTTGATTAAACGGATTAAAGGATTTTCTTGATTTTAATTTTTGTATCGTCCTGGAAAAAGTTTGCAGTTTTTGTCAGGGTAATCTATTAATCCTATAAATCAAGGTTCAGACAATTACGCTATCTCATATTTTTACTATTTTTAGCGTTTTATACTCGTATGCATCCTCTTGTAAAAAATCTGCTCAGCACTTTTGTTATTTCTACGCTTATAGCCATTAGCGTAAATTTTGGTTTTTATGCTTACCTGATGCATGGCGACGCTTTTGATACCTGGAAAATATTGTTATCTATTGCGAATGGGACGCTGCTGCTTACGGTGATCCTAAGTATCATGTCCATCCCGGTACTGTTCCTGCAAAATGTAAACTATTGGAATAACCTTATTGTACGTGTATTACTCTATTTTTCGGGGCCCGTGGTTTACCTAATTGCTTCTTTTACGCAACAGGTAAGTGATTCGGAAAAGAAATTTCACTTTATTACCGGTGGGATATTCCTGCTGGTGCATGCCGTATTCTATTTTTTAGCAGTACGGAAATTGGGCAGCAAAGCGGTTAAATAACATATCTGTACCTGCGGATACAGGCTTTTTGAAAGATTTAGGCTAAACTTGCATAATTATACATGAAGACATTCTACGGAGATCTTAAATTAGGCATTTTAGGCGGCGGTCAGTTGGGTCGCATGCTCATTCAACAGGCTATCAACTACAATGTTACCGTAAAGGTACTTGACCCCGATCGTGAAGCTCCCTGCCGGAAATTATGCGATGAATTTGTCGTCGGTTCGTTAGGCGATTATGAAACGGTTTATAAATTCGGTAAAAAGGTTGACCTGCTGACCATAGAAATTGAAAAGGTTAACGTTGAGGCACTGGACCAACTGGAAAAAGAAGGTGTTTTAGTTTATCCGCAGCCACGCATTATTCGTTTAATACAAGACAAGGGCCTGCAAAAGCAATTCTTTAAAGAGAACAATATCCCTACCGCTGATTTCCAGGTGATATCCTCGCCGGAACAATTGAGGGACAGTCATATCCCTTTCCCTTACATTCAAAAACTCCGCAAAGATGGTTATGATGGTAAAGGCGTTTATAAAATTGCTGATGAAAGCTATTTGGCCAATGCCTTTACGGCACCGAGCCTTATAGAACGCTGGGTTGATTTTGAAAAGGAAATTGCGGTGATCGTTGCGCGTAATGAAAGCGGCGAAGTGAAAGCCTTCCCGATGGTGGAGATGGAATTTAACCCGGAGGCTAATTTGGTGGAATTTTTGATCGCGCCCTCTACCCTGCCGTTCGAGATACACCAGGAGGCGGAGAATATTGCTAAAAGGATTGCGGAAACGTTGAAGATCGTAGGTTTATTAGCCGTGGAAATGTTTTTGGATAAACATGGAAAGATATTGGTGAATGAGCTTGCACCGCGACCGCATAACAGCGGGCACCAGACCATTGAGGGTAACGTGGTATCGCAGTTTGAGCAGCATTTAAGGGCGATATTCGACCAACCAATGGGTGATACCGCCTGCCTAAACAATGCCATTATGGTGAATGTATTGGGCGAAGCAGGCTACGAAGGCCCGGCGGTTTATAAGGGCATTGAAAAAATATTGAAAGTACCCGGCGTATATGTACATTTATACGGCAAGGCGCTCACCAAACCCTTCCGCAAAATGGGGCATGTGACCATTGTAGATGCGGACAGGGAAAAAGCCATAGAGAAAGCGAGATTTGTGCAGGAGACATTGAAGGTGGTGGCATAAGCCCCCTCTAAATCTCTCCCGGTAGCGGAGACTTTTTTTGATTTGGTTTTTTTAAAGCCCTCCCTACCGGGGAGGGTTTGGGTGGGGCTTATGAATCAACCAAAAATAGCCATCATCATGGGCAGTAAATCGGACCTGGCAGTAATGCAAGACGCTGCCGATGTTTTAAAAGAACTGGGTGTTGACTACGAGATTACCGTAGTATCGGCACACCGCACACCTGACCGTATGTTTAGCTACGCCCGTGCCGCTGCCGACCGTGGTTTAAAGGTAATTATTGCCGGTGCAGGCGGCGCGGCGCATTTGCCGGGCATGGTAGCTTCATTAACACATTTGCCGGTGATCGGTGTGCCGGTAAAATCAAGCAATTCTATCGATGGCTGGGATTCTATATTGTCTATATTACAGATGCCTAACGGTATTCCAGTGGCAACCGTTGCCCTTAATGCCGCCAAAAACGCAGGTATTTTAGCTGCGCAGATATTATCAACCGCCGATGAAACGCTGGTTGCTAACCTTATCAAATACAAGGAAGAATTGAAAAAGAAAGTGGAAGAATCTGCAAACGAGATGGAGGGTTGAGGGAAATCGCTTTTAAAATCCCCTCCGTCATGCCGAACTTGTTTCAGCACCCCATTTGCAAAGTTCACACTTTACAAGCCCATTTGAAAGGTGGAAACCAAGCAATTCGCTTGTCCTGTGGGATGCCGAAACAAGTTCGGCATGACCTTTTTTGTTAATTGAATAAATCACTCATTAGTTCAGTTCCGGGTTTTCAGGGAAATTGGCGATGTGGGCGTAACGATTCCCTAAACTGATAATGGTTTCGCGCCATAAATTTTGCTCCGTATTGCCGAAAATGATTTCTGTATTAACCCTATCAGTTACCATCCAAACGTTTTCACGCAGTTCATCTTCCAACTGGCCGTTTGTCCAGCCGGAATAGCCGGTAAAAAATTTTATTTCGGTATCGCTTAATTGATAATCAGCCACCAGTTGTTTTACCACCTCGAAATCGCCTCCCCAATACAGGTTTTCGGTTATCTCAATACTATTGGGTATGAGATCGGGGCGGGAATGGATAAAATGCAACGTGTTTAAGCCTACCGGGCCACCGATATAAACGGGCATTTCAGAATACGAGGTGTCGGGCAAAATATCGCCTAATAAATAATCGCTTTGGTGGTTCAATACAAAGCCAACGGCACCGGTTTCTGAGTATTCGGTTAAAATAATCACCGAACGCTTGAAATTGGGATCCAGCATAAATGGTTCCGAGATCAACAGGTGCCCTACCGATGGCGATATTGAGGTTAACATATTAGCATATTTATTAGGTAACAACCGATGTAAAAATATGTTCATTTTGCAAAAAATGAAATATATTTAACATTAGTACGGCATAATTAATTAGTAAGTTTGCATTAATGGATCAAAATGAGCTACAAAACATGCGGCAGGACTACAGCGCCGCCGAATTAACAGAAAATTCGACCAAAACCGACCCTATAAAACAGTTTGAAAAATGGTTTAACGAGGCGGTTGAAGCACAGCAATATGAACCCAACGCCATGACGCTGTCGACTGCAACTTATGAGGGCAGACCATCGGGCAGGATAGTTTTGCTGAAGGGGTTCGATTCCAACGGTTTTATGTTTTATACCAATTACCTGAGCCGTAAAGGTAAAGAGATCACCAAAAACCCGCTTGGGGCCTTAACCTTTTTATGGGGGACACTGGAGCGCCAGGTGCGTATTGAGGGTACTATTGAAAAATTGAGCAAGGAACAATCGGAAAAATATTTTCACACCAGGCCGCGTAAGAGCCAGGTAAGCGCCGTGATCTCGCCGCAAAGCCAGGAAATTGCCAGCCGCGATCTGCTCGAAAAGAAATGGGAAGAGTTTGAAGCTGAATACGGCGATGATAAGGATATTCCCAAACCATCATTTTGGGGCGGTTATGTGTTAAAACCGCGATTGATAGAGTTCTGGCAGGGCCGCCGCAGTCGCCTGCATGACCGTATCCTTTATAAAAAGATAGATAACAAAAACTGGAAAAAAGTACGTTTGGCACCATGAGTTTTGACGATATTAAATTATTGCTGACCAAAAAATTTGGCGCTAATGTGATCGTTGGTGAAGAAACAACCGGACTGCAATCTGCATTGCTAATAGATCCGGAACATATAATTGGAGTTTGCCTTGAACTGCGGAATAATCCTGCTACCTATTTTGATTTTCTGTCTTGCCTGGGTGGCATTGATTATGGTGCGGAAGACGGCAGGTTTGGTGTGGTTTATCATTTGGCATCTATCCCTTATCAAACACAGCTTACGTTAAAGATCAGCAAGGAAAATGACCGCAGTGAGGATAATTTGCCCTCATTTCCAAGCATTACACCTGTTTATAAGGCTGCCGACTGGCACGAGCGTGAGGCTTATGATATGGTGGGGATATTTTTTGAAGGACATCCGGATCTGCGCAGGTTGTTGTTGCCGGATGATTGGGAGGGATTTCCACTTCGTAAGGACTATAAAACGGCAGAATACTATAAAGGAATAAAGATAGACTAAGCCCCCTAACCTCCGCTGAATAGCGGAGGGATTTTTGAATAGCATGATTTATAACACCGCTTTAAAAAATTATACAAAAAAGATTTCCAACGCTGCTGTTGAGGACATGGTTTTGAACATGGGGCCGCAGCATCCGTCGACGCATGGGGTATTGCGTTTGGAGCTGATCACGGATGGGGAGATCGTGAAGGAGGTTATTCCGCATATTGGTTACCTGCACCGCTGCTTCGAGAAGCATGCCGAATCCCTCACCTATCAGCAAACCATTCCCTTTACCGACCGCATGGATTACCTTGCCTCTATGAATAACAGTCACGCCTGGGTTATGGGTGTCGAGCGAATGTTAGGTATTGATAAAAATATACCCAAACGGATAGAATATATACGTGTGTTGGTTTGCGAACTGAACCGTATCGCATCTCACCTGATCGCTATCGGCACTTATGGTATAGATATCGGCGCGTTTACACCGTTTTTATGGTGCTTTCGCGACAGGGAACACATTATGGGCATGCTGGAATGGGCATCGGGCTCGCGCATGCTGTACAACTATATTTGGGTAGGCGGCTTGTTTTATGATCTGCCGGTGGGTTTCGAAGAGCGCTGCCGGGAGTTTGTAGACTATTTTAAGCCTAAAATGGTTGAGCTAAACCAATTGTTGACCGACAACCAGGTATTTATTAGTCGCACAGCCAATGTTGGCATATTGCCGATGGATGTAGCTATCAACTATGGCTGCTCCGGCCCGATGCTGCGTGGGTCAGGGTTAAAGTGGGACCTGCGGCGCATTGACGGGTATTCCGTTTATCCTGAGCTTGAGTTTGATATTCCCATAGGAAAAGGCGAAATGGGCGCTGTAGGCGATTGTTGGGATCGGTACAAGGTTCGCGTGGATGAGATAGATCAATCACTCCATATCATTAAGCAATGCCTCGACCGCCTGCAAAATGAGCTTAAACGCACGCCTGATTTCGACCCGAGGGCTAAACTGCCCCGTAAGCTTACACCAAAGCCCCAGGATTATTATGTACGCTGCGAAGGGGCTAAAGGCGAACTGGGTTTTTACTTTATGCACAAACAAAACCATTCGGTTGACGCTAAAACCGGCAGGGAACGGCTTGACGACACTGAAATTCCGTTCCGCGTAAAATCGCGCGGGCCAAGCTTCAGCAACCTTTCCGTACTGCCCGAACTTGCCAAAGGGGTAATGATAGCCGACCTTATCGCTATAATAGGTTCTATCGATTTTGTATTAGGCGAGGTGGATAGGTAACAAAAAAGGCCTCCCTACGGAAGCCTGATACAATAATTATTGTGGGTTTTCAGGGATTATTTATCGTAAACTTTCACCATGAATACATAATTCTTTAGTTTTTTAAGCTGTTGTACAGGTGTTAAGTTGGCTAAAGTATTTTTTGTGTTCAATATCACTTTCTGATCCAGCGAATCAATGGCGCTTAATAAATAAGCTGTTTTAACCGCAAAGTGCGCACCTTCAAATTGTGTTTGTTTGGCTTGTACAATTCCTATAATATTGCCCTTGCTATCCCATAATGGGCCACCGCTATTACCTGGGTTTATAGGTATAGATATTTGATAATCTAAACTATCACCATTTAAACCATTAGCTGATGTAACCTCTCCTTTGCCATAAACTCCAGAGTCCTGGGGGTAACCGTACGTATATACACTTTCAGCAAGGTCAGTTGCAGACTTTTTGAAAGTATAAGGTATTGGTGCCAGGGCTTTAAAGGCTGTATCGGTTATTTTTAATATGGCAATATCGTTTTCAGGCTCGGTATATAATACCTTAGCCTTGAAAGATTTGCCGGCAGCGTTTTGTACATAAACCGAATCATATTCACTAACCACATGGTAATTGGTTACCAGCAAACCATTGGAAGTTATGGCGAAACCTGTTCCCCTGAACCTATCCATAGTTACATGAGCTTGTTTACCGGTAGTTTGCGCTACTTTTTGACCAAGTTTATCGGTTTTAGTTTCCAAACTAACCACTTTACGGCTTAGCAAGTTATATTTTGAATCCTGGTTATTAAAATAACCGGTTACAAACAGGGTACTTAATATGGCAAATATGGCTATTGATGCAGCCACAGATATTTTTGAATGATGATTGCGCCATAACCTCACCACAAATGATGGGTGGATCATCAGGTCTTCAGCTAACGTGTGTGTATCAATTTCGCTGTGTATGGCATTAAGGCGGCCTTCTAAAGCCAGGCGGTCGCTGTATTGCCTCAGTATCTTTGTAAATTCCTGGTGTTCGGTTACCTTGGCATCAATTGAAGCATCTTCCTTGCGCAGCATATCAAATGCCTTGCGCTCGGCAGCACTCATCTGGCCGTTTAAGTAACGTTCGATCTCGTCCTGTAATTTAACCTCATTCATCCTTTTTTTCCTTTCATTTTTGCTGAAAAAATAACTTTTTCAACCGTTGCAGGCATTTATATTTCTGCGTTTTAGCGTTGTCAGCATTGGTATAACCAAAGCGTTCGCATATATCCTGCATGCTTAAATTATGGATGTAAAAATCCTCCATAATCGTTTTGCAGGGTTCGCCTAATAATTTAAGCGCACTTTCCATTTTATCAAACTGGATATCCATTTCATTATGTTTATCCACCTCGTCCTCTACTTGCAGGTATTCCTGGAAATCCCTTATATCGCCCCCGTACCTGCTCATCTGGCTCAGCCTTTTGAGCCATAAGCGCCTGCATACGGAGTAAATAAAAGTTTTAAGCTTACTGCTTAGCTCAAAATCCCCTGCTTTTATCTTATTATATAAAATAATGATCGCTTCCTGGTAAATATCCTTGGCATCATCAGGAGTGCCATTATTATTTATGATCAGTTGCATCACCATTGGAAAGTAGGCCACGTATAAACGCTTTAACACACTTTCCGAATTATTAAGTATTCCCAGTATAACCTCGCTGTCGGTTGGTATTGAATCTTTTAATTCTTTGCTCACTACTTAATATTCACTCTTAATACAATTTACAGGAAATAGTAACCCTTGTTTTTATAAAAAAAAACTAAATTAAGAAAATACGGTTACCTTTTTAAAATAACGGCATTTAAGGTTCATAAATACTTAACTAACAACTATATGAAAAACATGATTAAAACAAGCCTGCTGGCAGTAACCTTATTATCATTTGCAGCTTGCGGTGGCAATAAAGACAAAAAAACAGGTGATTCGGTAACCGTAAAGATTGACTCGACCACAAAAACCAGTATCGACACTACCAGGCACGACAGCGCTGCATTGGATACTTCAAAAAAAGACACCAGCAAAAAAATGTAACCCTCACGGGTTTACTTTTATAATCATAATCAATTGTATTAAAATTAAAAACAAACATCAACATGAAAAATTCGTTTAAGATCGCAGCATTGGCATTAGCAGTTTCAGTATCAGTAGCAGCCTGTGGCGGCAAGGGAAGTAAATCAGGGTCAGACAGCTCAGCAAATGATTCAGCAGCTAAGACTGATTCACCAAAAATTGTTAAGGACACCTTAAAAAATGATACCACCATTAAAGACGATAGCGCCAAAAAAGACACTACAGTAAAAACCGTGGTAAAGACAACCGAAACAAAGAAAAAACAATAATAAAATATTAATCATTAGTTAATTAATAATTATTAGGATAATTTTAAAACTATTTGCTATATTTGACTGTTAGGATTTTAAACTGTTAAACTTATATATCAATTACTTATGAAAAATTTATCCAAAATCGGCCTGTTAGCTTTAGTGGTCGCAACCTCATTTACCGCGTGTACTAAAGATAACAATTCAGTGACCCCAAAAACCAGCACTGAAACTTTAAGCAAATCAGGTACGTCAGCTGTTACTTTAGACAGGAGGGATACGATCACACCTGTGCAGATAATTAATCCGCTGATAAGGAGAGATACCATTACGCCTATTAAAATAATTATTGCTACGCCTAATTTCAGGAGAGATACTATCACTCCGGGCATTCACCCTTAATAAGGGGCGGTAGGATATTATAAATATCTTATTCTAAAAAAGGTAATTCGTGATTTTTTTTCAAATCATGGGTTACCTTTTATTATTTTGGGTATTAACCATCAGAAAAACTATTAATCATTTAAAAAATTAACATGAAAAATTCATTCAAAGTTGGCTTTTTAGCCTTAGCAATCGCAGTTTCTTTCGCAGCTTGTAAAAGCAAATCTGGTGCTTCTTCAGCAGATTCAGCTAAAATGGCTGACTCAGCAAAAGCAGCAGATTCAGCTAAAATGGCTGACTCATCAAAAATGAAAATGGCTGACACTTCTAAGAAAGACACAGCTAAGAAAGACACAGCTAAAAAAATGTAATCTCTTTAGCTTCAAACAAAAAACGCTCCCGGTATACCGGGAGCGTTTTTTGTTTGAAGCATTTTTACAGCAGAACGGTTATGATTTCCCCCTGAAAAGCGAAATTATCCAGATAATTACCGCGATAACGACAACTACAGCTATAATACCCACCCACATGCCTGCCTTAAATATGTCGCCGATGGCCTCGCAGCCGCTGAACAGTACCGCTGTTAAGCAGCAAAAAAGTAACAAGTTTAATCTTTTCATGATAATTTGTTTAAATTGTATAGGTTAAACAAGTCGATGCATTGATTTGTTTCCTTATAAATTTTATAGCGTACAATTAAAGCAGATAAGTAATTTTACCGCCTGGTTTTATGAGTCGCCCGCTGCTATCTATTCAACATGTCACTGTTCGTTATTTAAACAATACGCTGTTTAAAAACTTAAATTTCACACTTAACAAATGCGAAAACTGGGCGCTTATTGGTAAAAGTGGCTCGGGCAAAAGCGCGCTGCTGCAAACCATAGCAGGCAGGTTTAACATTATCGACGGCGAGATCAGGTATCACTTTTTCGAAGATTTTTTAGCTGAGGGTCATAAAGATGAAACACTAACCCATCATAAGTTAATAGCGCTGGTGGAATCAAGGCATCACTTTCGTAATCTGTCGAACACTACAGAATTTTACTACCAGCAGCGTTATAATTCGTCTGATTCGGAAGACGCGCTTACTGTACATGAGTATTTGCAGCAAATTAGAACAGTGGGGCACGAAGATCATTACTGGACGACAGCCAAAGTTATTACAACTCTTAACCTTGATAGCCTGCTTAAAAAACAACTGATAAAGTTATCCAACGGTGAAACCAAACGCCTGTTGCTGGCGGCTGCTTTATTGAAGAACCCGGTTATCTTATTGTTAGATAATCCCTTAACCGGACTGGATATACAAACCCGTGCAACGTTTGACTACATTTTAGATGAGATCACCGCTTCGGGAATAACGGTAATTATGGTTACATCGCCTACAGAAATACCCCGCTCCATAAATCGTGTTGCTGTTTTAAAGGATGGCGCCATAACTAAGATCATAAATAAACAGGATTTTGATCCTGTATTATACAGGGATAGCAGCGCAGATAATATCGACCGGCAAAAGTTAGGCGCATTGTTGAATAATACCGCTAACGTTATCTACGATCGCATAGTTAAAATGAATAACGTGCATATACAATATGGCGATAAAGTAATTTTAAACAATGTAAACTGGCAAATTTTACCGGGCGAACACTGGGCATTGCTGGGGCCGAACGGTGCCGGGAAATCAACGTTATTGAGCCTCATTAATGGCGATAACCCGCAGGCTTATGCGAATGATATTGTTTTGTTCGACAGGAGACGCGGCACCGGCGAAAGCATTTGGGATATAAAAAACAAAACCGGCTTTGTATCGCCCGAACTGCACCAATATTTCCCGGTGGATAACAGCTGCCTGCAAGTAATAGAATCGGGTTATTATGATACATTGGGATTGTTCCGCCCAAGCGAGAAAGCAAAAACCGACACCGCCTTGAAATGGATGCAGGCATTGGAGATAGATAAATATGACCGAGTATTGCTGAAGAACATTCCCGCCAGCGCGCAGCGTTTGTGTTTGCTGGCAAGGGCACTGATAAAAAACCCGGCCCTGCTTATTTTTGATGAACCGTGCCAGGGGATGGACGAGCATCAGCAAATGCATTTTAAACAGGTAGTGAACGCCATATGCGATATGAGCAACGTTACTTTAATATACGTAACCCATTACCAGCACGAGATACCGGATAGCGTGACAAAGGTACTGCGGCTGGAAAACGGCAAAGTGGCATAACTACCCATTCATCACATTCCGCTGTACCATAAACCATGGTAAAAAACCTGTGTGCAGCACTCGTTCGTGGAAATCTTTGATGTTGAATTTAGCGCCTTGCTTTTTCATGAGTGCAAGCTTTAACTGTTTTATCCGCCGGGCGCCGTAGTTATAGCTGATGGCTTGCACCGGCCAGCGTTTTACACGTGCTATTTCGCGCAGGGCAATGTCGTCCTGGTTGCGGATATTCTTTTTCCAGAAGGCAAGCGCCTGCTCATCCGTCCAGCCATAATAGTTTAAGCCGATATCCATAGGGATGCGTACCGCACGTACAATGTCCCACTCCCACTTGCCCAATTCGGCATAAGGGGTTTTGTACAGGCCGATCTGTTTACCCAGATCCTCGGTATAACAGGCCCAGCCTTCGGCATAACACGGGTAATTGAATAGGTCGTACACATTTGAATGTTTCCGCGCCGCGTCAATTGATATCTGGTAATGATGCCCCGGTACAGCTTCGTGGATAAACAGCCAATCCACTTGCCGGGTATTGTATGGTTTATCAAAAAGGTTATAAAAGAAAGTATTATTATCATAATACCCCGGCGCTTGCGCCAGCATACGCGATTCACCCCGTTTTATAGTCAGTTCGGGTATGTTATGCTGATAAAATACCTTGTTAAGATGGTGATAGACCGTATCCTTCGCGATCTCAAATAGCTGTTGGATTTTTGCCGGGTCGTTTACAAAAAAGCTTTTATCATTCAAATGGCGGTAAAATTCATCTTCGCTAAGGCCGGTGCTTTTACGTACCTGTTCTATATGTTGCTGAACAGTTTTTACTTCCTGCATCCCAAATTGGTAAACCTGTTCGGGTGTTACATCATCCGTCAGCCAGCGTTTGAGTAAATATGTATACCATTGTTTGCCGTTCGGGAGTGTGTAAACACCTTTGGTTGATATGCTGTCGGGCTTAGCAGCCAGCCATTCTTTTTCAAGCGCCAGCCTTTGCAGGTTAACACCTATCTCGTAGTTTATCTGTAAATAATCCTCTTTTTCGTTTGGACTTAGCTTCGCATTTTTAAAGTCATCCGACTCTTTTTTCATTGATGAAAAGAAACTGATCTCTTTTTCAACGCTATCAGCGGATTTTATGTCTTTTATGTCATCAACATAAGCCAGTTCCAGGTCGGGGATGTTGAGCGCCTTATATCCTTTCACAAACTTGTCCGTAAACTCGCCAAAGCTTTTCAACTGGGGTTTATGCGAAGCAGGAAACAAGCTGATAACCAAAGCAATAAATAAACTTTTCATTATCGGTGGTTTAATTGGTTATAAAATGGCATTCCTTTTACGATAGCCGCTTTTAACATTCGACCGCGACTGTGTTTATTTGTTACATAGCGTTTTCCTTTATTTCAACGCTTCAATGCCCTACCCGATGCATATTGCCAACAAACCGCGTAAAAAACAGGTAGTGAATGCATTTGTGATATGAGCAACCTCATATACATACCTAAAAATAAGTCGCGAATAACCCCTTAAAAAGTCCTGTATACCCCTTTATTTAATTTATCGTTTATCCTAAATTTACATGAATGATTGGTATGAGAACTGAGAATTTAAGCAATAATCTTTCCGGCATTTCAATACCGGCCTCATGGCTTTCGATTTTAGCTGCAATTGTGGCACTCATCTTCCTTGCCTCACTACATATCTTAAGCCCGGAATATGATCCATCATTCCGGATGGTGAGCGAATACGCAAACGGGCATTATCCTTTTATATTAATATTGATGTTTATATCCTGGGCAATAAGCTCATGGGCGCTGGCCTTCGCTATCCGGTCGCAATTAAAAACACGTGCCGGTAAGCTTGGACTGATCTTTCTTATTATTGCAGGGATTGGTGAAGCAATGGGGGGCATCTTTAATATCAACCATGATATCCTTCACGGAATTGCGGGCGCACTTGGAATTTTTGGCCTGCCGGTTGCAGCTATCCTTATCAGCGTAAATATCACGCGCAACCAGGCTTGGTTAGCTTCAAGAAAAGCGTTGCTTATGGCCGCAAACTTTACCTGGATCATTATTGTACTTTTGATCATTAGCTTCGCGGTAATGATTGCTGAGGTAATGCAAAGCGGGGTAACGGTAAATCCTAAAGCTCCTGTATTGCCGCCCGGTGTTATTGCGTTGGTAGGCTGGGCCGACAGGTTGCTGATCGTTATCTATTGCCTTTGGGTGATGATGACAGCATGGAAAGCGATCAAACTAAAAAAACAGCAAATTAACGATACCATATAAACGGCAAATATTCATATTAAAATATTACGATATGATAACGACTAAAGCAAGTACAACAGACCAGTATATAGGTAACTTTCAAGAAGATGTACAGGAAATCCTGGAACAAGTCCGTTCAACAATTAAACAGGCGGCACCAAACGCAAAGGAAACAATCAAATATGGAATACCGGCTTTCTTACTCAATGGTGACCTCGTTTATTTTGCAGCCTTCAAAAATCATATTGGATTATATCCTGCACCAACAGGAAAGGAAGACTTTAAAAAAGAACTTTCAATTTATAAAACCGGCAAAGGGTCGGTTCAATTTCCACTGGATAAACCAATGCCTTTAAGCCTCATAACCAAAATTGTAAAATTCAGGATGCAGAAAAATTCAGAAAAGACCGTGAAGATATAAACTGAATTTTGTTTTCCTTTAGTAAAAACTTTGCCGAGTAACCGCTAACTTCCAACCTCTGATCACAAATAACTATATTTGTATATGAATACAGCCGATCTGTTGCAGCGGGCATTACATTTTGAGTTTTTAACCCAGGATGAAGGTGTTTTTTTATACCATAACGCATCCACCCCCGATTTGATGTATATCGCCAACGAACTGCGCAAAAAACAGGTTCCGCATGGCAAGGTTACCTGGCAGATAGACCGGAACATAAACACGACCAATGTTTGTATAGCCAACTGTAAATTCTGTAATTTTTTCCGTCGCCCCGGCCACGAGGATAGTTACATTACCGATATTGAGACCTACAAACAAAAAATAGAGGAAACTTTCCGCTATGGCGGCGACCAGCTCTTATTACAGGGTGGCCATCACCCCGATCTTGGCCTTAGCTTTTATACCGATCTTTTTAAACAGTTAAAAGAATTATACCCGACCTTAAAACTACATTCATTGGGTCCGCCGGAAATTGCGCACGTGGCAAAACTGGAAGGCATGAGCCATATTGATGTTTTACGTGCCATGAAGGCCGCCGGCCTCGATTCATTACCTGGTGCAGGTGCTGAAATATTGAACGATCGTGTGCGCCGCCTCATCAGCAAAGGCAAATGCGGCGGCGGCGAGTGGCTTGATGTAATGCGCGCCGCACACCAGCTAAATTTGCCAAGTTCGGCCACGATGATGTTCGGCCATGTGGAAACTATAGAGGAGCGTTTTGAACATTTAGTTTGGATACGCGAAGTACAAGCCGAAAAACCGGAGGGGCATTACGGCTTTATTGCCTTTATCCCCTGGCCGTTCCAGGATGACGGCACCCTTTTGCGTAAAATACGCGGCATCACCAACAATGTAACCGGCGACGAATATATCCGCATGATCGCGTTGAGCCGCATTATGCTGCCAAATATTAAAAATATACAGGCTTCATGGCTTACTGTGGGCAAACAAGTAGCCCAAATATGCCTGCATGCCGGGGCGAATGATTTTGGGTCGATAATGATAGAGGAAAATGTGGTATCAGCCGCAGGCGCACCGCACAGATTTACCGCAAAAGGCATACAGCAATCCATTGTTGAAGCCGGTTTTGAACCGCAACTCCGTAACCAGAAATACGATTGGCGCGATGTTCCCGTACAAATAGAGGAACAAGTGATCAATTATTAATTGATAAAAGCCTTAAAATGTAAAAAGCCACTGTAATACAGTGGCTTTTTTTATATTTAATTATCCTGTATTATGACACAGTTACACCAAATGGCAGTACAAGTGCTGCTACTTCACTTGTAGTCAGCGGCTCATCAAATGCTGCAGCGGCTACTGTAAAGTTTGTACTGCTGCTGCTTTCTATGCTCGGCAGGCTGGTTATAGTTACCGGCCCCTGTACTACATTGTTTTCCGGTGTTGCGCCACCATAGTTACCATCAACAGCGGCACCAATACCAGTGTCATTTGAATTGGCTTGAGTGCTATCGATCCATGATGAAATACCCCGAAGTGAGCGTAATGCCGAAGCATGCCTTGCTTCAACAGCGTGTATGCTCAATGCTGCGCTTAAAACAACCTGGTTACCTAAAAGATAAGGGGCCTGACCTTTGTAAGCACGCACACCAGTATCTTCAACTACCTGTGCAACAGCAAGGTAAGTAGCAAAATTTGTTAATACATCAGAAAAAGTTCCACCTGCTGTAAGGTCATAACTTGCGTTTGCTGTAGAAGCTGAAGAACCTAACACACTCTGTAAAAATGTAACGTGATCATTCTCTTGTGTGCCTGCAACTGTAAAATAATAAGCGCTGCTTGCAGGTATAAATCCGCTCATGCCATTACCTTTATTGTAAAAGTAAGCTTCGAAATATTCCAACTGCAACGCGAAATTAAGCACTTCGGTTACTGAACGGCTTGTTCCCGGTGAACTTTGGGCCTTAGCTTTGTTAAAGATGGTAGAAACTGCCATTGGTAATGCTGCTAAAGCCACTTTTGAACCAAAACTGGTTATATTTTTTATAGCGTCGCGACGCGGGCTGATCTTGTCTTTAAAGTCAGGATCAACTTTTTCTATTTCGTTAATTATATTAAATAAATTCATGATTTCTGATAATTAGGCGGTAAAACTGTTAAAAGTTACCTTGGTTTTTAAATAAGTATTAGCTGCTGCCAATACTGTTGGAGGCGTATTTGTGATGTTCAAACCGGTTGTTGCGCTAACTTGGGCGCTCGGCGAAAAACTTCCGGGGCTTATAAGGTCACTTATATAAGCGGCATGCCTTGCTTCAACAGATACTATAGCACCTGCAAAACCCAAATAAGCAACGTTAGCAATTTTATAACCTACACCGTCATAAGCTGTCACGCCCAAATCCTCAAAGGTTTTTGCGGCGCCTAAAACAGCTGACCTGCTGGTAAAATCAATTGAACTAAAGTCTACCGTTAGCCCTATAATTGCGCTTGAACCTAATGCAGCTTTGAAAAATTCGCGGTGGCAAACTTCATGATCGCGTATAGCGGTTAAATTTGTTAGTTCCGCAGTTGAAATTCCTGAATAAGGGGTTTTAACAACCTGGGTATAAAATGCAGCTTCCAGTTGCTCTAAGGCGTAAGCATAATTTAAGATACCTGTATCTCCAGTTCCTACATCTACCGTCCCGTTGGGGGTAACTGTATGATCTTTGTGGCATGATGCGGCAGCCAGCAGCCCTACACCGGCAACCCCTGCCCCGGCATAACGTAAAAACGACCTTCGCGCCATATTTACATTGCCGTTGTTAGTTTGTGTTTCTGTTTTCATAATAGATTGTTAATTTTAAAGAAGTTTATAAACTAACTACGCTTTATAACAGGCAGTAGTTTTTACATTTAAATTATATTGTTACAACCTGAGCGAGTAACACATTAAAAATCAGTTAGTGGAGCAAATATCTTTGCATATCGAGGCCCTGATATTTTCATCGGAGCAAAGCCTCCGGGTTGAGGAAATAGCTTACTGCCTGCAGGCTGCACTTGAAATTGACGTTAGTGCATCGCAGATCAATGAGAGTATTACAGCTATACAAAAAAAATACAGTGACCATAACCTAGCTCTTGAACTGGTTAAAGTGAACAGCGGCTACCAGTTCCTCACCAAAAAAGCATTTCATCCGGTCATCAACTTATTACAAGCCCAACGCTCAAAAAAGAAATTGAGCCAGGCTGCCCTGGAAACCCTGGCCATTATAGCCTATAAACAACCGGCCACCAAAACGGATATTGAACAAATAAGGGGGGTTAACTGCGATTATTCCATCCAAAAGTTACTCGAGAAGGAGTTAATTGTGATCGCAGGCAAATCTGAAGCGGTGGGGAAACCCATACTTTATGGCACAAGCAACCTTTTTATGGATTATTTCGGGATAAATAGCGTGGAAGAGTTGCCTCATATAAAAGAACTTACACATACCACCAACTCCATTGGCGATGCTGCTGAATAATTTTTTATCAATATTTTTATTAAAAAACGATTTTAATTATTTTTACTCAAAATCATTTTAGTGTTTGTTATAAAGATATTTGTGTCTAACTTCAATTAAATTTTATAGAATTAAGTTTTTAACTAAAAATTCGACGAATGGGAACGCCAAAAAAGTCTGTAAAAAAGAAAGTAATTTCTAAAAGCCCGGGCGGAAAAAAATCAGCAGATGAACCTATTGATCCGCCTGCAAAAAAGAGAGTAGTAGATGAGGATGATGACGAGGAGTTTGACATGGGCATAGATGAACTTGGTGGCTACGAAACTTTTGACGAATACGACGAGGACGACGATTATTAATAATTTTAACACGATATTATAGCTAAAGCATTCAGGCATGCCCCTGGGTGCTTTTTTTATTCCCGGCAATTAAATAATGGTAATAACAGAGGTTAAGGACAAAACGACAAGAGCAGCATTTTTAGAGGTCCCCAGGGTAATTTACCGGGACGATGATATTTGGGTTTGCCCGCTGGATAATGACGTGGAAGCGGTGTTCAATGCTTCAAAAAATCCATTTTTTAAACATGGCAAATGCACACGCTGGATATTAACAGGCGAAAATAATAGTCTTATTGGCCGGGTTGCCGCATTTATTAATAATGAGAAAGCTTACAATTATGAGCAGCCAACAGGTGGCATGGGCTTTTTTGAGTGTATTGATGATGAAAAAGCCGCTTTCCTGTTATTTGATACTGCTAAAAACTGGCTACGGCAAAACGGAATGCAGGCTATGGACGGCCCGGTAAACTTTGGCGAAAACGATACCTTTTGGGGATTGCTGAGCGAGGGATTTGACTCCCCTCCATCTTACGGCATGAATTATAACCCGTCTTACTACAAAAAATTCTTCGACGACTACGGCTTTAAAACCGAATATGAGCAGATCACCAATCATTTAAACATACTTAAACCATTTCCTGAACGCTTTAGGAAAATTGCCTCGTGGGTGGCACAAAAACCGGGATACACCTTTAAGCATTTAAAAGCAGGTGAAATTAAACAGTTCGCGGCCGATTTTATAGAGATATATAACGATGCCTGGGAAGGCTTTGAAAATTTTGTGCCGATAACGTATGATGTGATACTGGAAACCTTCAGAAAAATGAAACCGCTGATGGATGAGAAGCTGATATGGTTCGCTTATGTGAACGGCGAACCGGCCTCGTTCAATGTAGTACTGCCGGATGCCAACCCCATGATAAAACCATTAAAAGGCAAGCTTGACCTGAAAGGAAAACTCACCTTTTTATACTTGAAATGGAAAGGAGTATCGCGGTTACGCGCGATAGTAATGGGTACCAAAAAAAAATTCCAGAACCATGGCCTGGAATCTGCCCTTTTTATAATATTGGGCGAATATGTTTTACCGAAGAGCCAATACCATGAATTGGAACTATCGTGGGTTGGCGATTTTAACGACAAAATGATAGCTATCCATGCCGCCACTGGCAGCGAGTTTGGCAAAAAGCACCTTACGATGCGGTTTTTGTTTAGAGATTAGAGACTTGCGATTAGAGATTAGTAAAATTTATATTCAAATATTATTTCTTCTAATCTCCAACCTCTTATAACTAATTAAGCAATTTCTCTCCTGTACCTTAATTCTTCAAAAAGCTCGATAACTTTTTTCTGCAGCTCAATAACCTCGTTTTCGCGGTCGTTCAGGCGTTTGTTAA
>Ga0206859_1055_pt1 | contig 23940 bp, 22 predicted proteins | sample Alteio_BWOrgCont_47_FD_152882 | JGI IMG/M metagenome (GOLD analysis project Ga0206859, IMG submission 152882) | Enriched cells from forest soil in Barre Woods Harvard Forest LTER site, Petersham, Massachusetts, United States -... | ecosystem: Environmental > Terrestrial > Soil > Temperate forest >... | reverse complement strand
CAGTACTTTTATCAATAACTACCATATCGGGTTCCTTTAAAACAGATGGCCGGCCTGCAAGCCAATCCCACTTAAAAATATCAAATAATTGCGGTTCGGCAAAAGTAACGCCGATATCCTCAATGTACTTTTTATCTTTAAGCATGTCACCATCCGCTGATGGGACAGTGATCTGGCTGCCATAACTTGAATTAACCGCTGCTACTATGGTCTGCGGAAAATCTAAACGCAAAGCATCAGGAGCGGCAGCCGTGATCCCGGGATTAAAGGTTACACCATCGCTATGATTTTCCTGTGTTACCACATGGTAAATATTTTTATAGTTAGGCTGATAAGTATCAAAACTCAGCTCATATTTTATCACCACAAAAATCAGCAGGCAAGCCGCTATACCTATGCTCAACCCTGATATATTGATAATAGAATATCCCTTATGGCGCAGAAGGTTTCGCCATGCGATCTTAAAATAATTTTTGATCATGTTGTTTGGTCATTAGTCATTTCACTTCGTTTTCATTGATCATTGGTTAAAGTTCAATATTGGCTACTTACCAATGCTCAATGACTATTTATTCGCTTCTTAAACTCTTCACCGGGTTGGCCAATGCAGCAATTATTGCCTTATAACCTACCGTAATCCACGCTATTACAACAGAAAGCGTGATGGCTAACAGGAAAATACCAGGGCCAATATTTATTTTATAGCTGAAACTTTGGAGCCATTTATTGGCCAGGTACCACCCAATGGGTACCGATATTGCAAATGCAACGATAATGAGTATGGTAAATTCTTTCGAAAACAGGTAGACAATACTTGATACCGACGCGCCTAATGTTTTCCTGATGCCCACTTCCTTGGTGCGCTGCACTGCCATAAAAGAGATGAGCCCATACAGGCCGAGACACGAGATAAATATCGCTATGCCTGCAAATATCTTGTATAGTTCTGAAAGCTGATTTTCGCTTTTATAAAACCCAGCTATTTTATCGTCCAAAAACTGGTACTCATATAAATTACCCGGAAAGGCGGCCGTCCACAGGGTTTGTACAGCTGCAAGTGTTTGTTTAACGTTTGCCGGTTGTATTTTTATATTGATGAGCTGGTAATCGCCTTTAAATGAAGTCATTATCAGCGGAGGTATCTCGTGTTTTAATGAGGAAAGATTAAAATCCTTTACCACACCAACAATTGGCGCGTACAACTTTTTATTGTCCCACAAATTGATGTATTTTCCTATGGCATCTTTCGGATTCCGGATGCCGAGTTTTTTAAGAAAAGTTTCATTCACCACATATTTTCTCACAGAATCCGACTTGATGTATGGCCCCCCCGGCTACAAACTGCATTTTATAGAGATTAAAATAGTTGGCATCGGCCCATATTAAACTTGAGTTGAAATCTGTTTTTTTAGGGGAATTATTATATTTAAGATCGGTACTCCATCCATTATTGTCAGACGGGCTGGAGAAGCTGTAGCTTACATCTGTTACACCCGGTTGCTGCAAAAGCTCATCACGAAGAGTGTTTATGCGGGTAAGGCCAATACTGTCGTTTGGAAAGGGGACATTAATAACCGCGTCTTTTGCAAAACCCAAAGATTTATTTTTAAAGTAATCCATTTGACTGATGATAACCAATGTGCCAATGACTAACACCTGGGCTATACAAAACTGCAATACCACTAACCCCCGGCGTAAATTAACACCGCTGGTTTTGCCTGGTGAAAGTTTATTTTTTAATGCCGATATGGGATTAAAGCCCGACAATACCATTGCCGGGTAAAAACCTGCAAGAAAGGTAACACACACAATCGTTCCAACAAGAAAAAGTATTACCACCGGGCTTGTTAAAAATGATGTACTGATCTTTATATTTATAAGTGTATCCAGGAACGGCACTGTTAAATAGGCTATCATTATTGCTATGGCAATAGCAAATAAAGTAATGATCAGGGTTTCGCAGATGAATTGAAATATGAGTTGTTTACGGTTGCTGCCCAAAACTTTACGAATACCCACTTCTTTTGAACGGTTAATCGCCTGTGCGGTCGCTAGGTTAACAAAATTCACACAGGCTATTATGAGCAGGAATAAGCCGATCAGGCTAATGGCATCTATCATTTGATGGCTAAACCCATCGCTGCGAAAAGTTTGTATATCGGTATTGTAATGCATATCGCTCAACGGCTGTAATTGCATACCTACTTTTGCGTATTCAGCCGGTTTATGTTTTTTTGCAAATGCACTAAGTTCAGCATTAAACTGGTTAACACTTAAGCCCGACGGCAATACAATGAAGCAATAATGCCCACCGAATACACTTACCCAATCTGTTTGATTACCAAAAAAACAGGTCGTTTGCTTTTACTTTCAGTGAAGCGTAAGACATTACCACCTTAAGATGAAAATCAGTATTAGCGGGAGGATTCTCCAGGATACCCGTTACTTTGAAATTTAACTTATTCTCCAGTTTTATGATTTTACCTATCGCGTTTTCCCAATTGCCAAAAAATTTATTGGCCTCATCGCGGGTTAATACAATAGTATTTGGCTCTGTTAAAGCATTCTTTTTATCGCCGGACAGCCATTTAAAGTCAAATACATTAAAAAATTGCGGTTCGGCAAAGTAGGTATCGTCTTCCTTAAATATTTTTGCAGTGCGCCCCTGGTTATCATCGCCAATGGTAAAATGACTGCCATCGTCCTGGAATATCGCAGCCACTTGCTTAAGTTGCGGAAAATCAAGCCTTAAGCCTGCAGAGGTAGGGAATGGGACGCCTCCATCAAAATTAACTCCTTCCGGGCCGTGCGAGGCTGTAATAACACGATATGTCTGGTCTCTTTCAGTGTGAAAATTATCGAAGCTGGTCTCAAATCTTACGATCAGGAAAATCAGCAGACATGCGGCTATACCGATAGCCAAACCAACAATGTTTATTGCCGCATAACTTATGTTACGCACTAAATTTCGCCATGCCGTTTTAAAATAATTTTTGATCATAAGCTACGTTCGTTGGCAGTACTTCCTGTCCGCTTCTCCTTAATTCTGGAGAAGCGGCGGAACCATTTAATTAAACTAAAAACTGTATCTAAAAAACCAGTATTTTATATCATGATGTTTTCCATCACAGTTTGCCCATCAAGCAGGCGGATAATACGGTGGCTGTAACGGGCGTCATGCTCGGAGTGCGTTACCATGATGATGGTAGTGCCATGCTCGTTTAAGTCGGTAAGCAATTCCATTACATCATTACCGTTGCTGCTGTCGAGGTTACCGGTGGGCTCATCCGCAAGTATCAGTTTCGGCTTGTTTACTACGGCGCGGGCAATGGCCACACGCTGTTGCTGACCGCCTGATAATTGCTGCGGATAGTGGTTGCGGCGGTGCATGATCTGCATCTTGTCCAGCACCTCTTCTACCCTTTTTACACGCTCGGCTGATGGTATGCCGGTGTAGATCAATGGCAGTTCCACATTCTCAAACACGGTAAGCTCATCAATCAGGTTAAAGCTTTGGAATACGAACCCGATGTTATGCTTGCGCAGGTCGGCACGTTTGCGCTCGTTAAAATGCGCCACTTCAATATCATTAAAAACATAGCTGCCCTCATCCGGGTCATCGAGCATACCCAGTATATTCAGCAATGTGGATTTTCCGCAGCCCGACGGGCCCATGATGGCTACAAATTCGCCTGTGGCCACTTCCATTGACAGCTTATTTAAAGCAATGGTCTCTACCTCTTCGGTACGGTAAAATTTTTCGAGATTAGTAATTTTTATCATTGTATTGTTCTTAGTGGTTTCTCCCGCAAGGGTATGTTCTTTATGGTTTATAATCTTACTGTTATTTAAGTATCAGTTCCTGTGCATCGCCAAAGGTATCATAGCTGGATGTGATCACTTTATCGCCCGGGTAAAGGCCGCCCGTTACCTCATAATAATCAGGGCTCGCGCGGTTCAGCTGTATATTCACTTTGTTGGCAGTTTTGCCATCGGCACTTACTTTAAATATCCAGTTGCCGCCTGTGGTTTGGTAAAACCCCCCTTTAGGCACAATAATGGCCTGCACTTCGTCGCTCAACGCCAGTCTTACCTGCAATGTTTGCCCCACGCGCAGCCCATCCGGCACCACCCCCACAAACTCCATATCCACCTGGAACTGCCCTGTACCGGCCTTAACCTGGTCATACACTTTTTTTATCCTTACCTTATAAGTTTTATCACCCAATGGAAAATCGCCCATCAGCCCTTTAAAAACGCGCGTTATATAATGTTCATCAATAGTAACCTTTAGCTTGAACCCTGATAAGACGTCGATCTCGCCCAAACGTTGCCCTTTGGTGATATTTTCTCCAACTTCTACATCCATCGCAGTCAATTGCCCGTCTATAGGCGCTTTAACTACCAGGTCCCCCACTTTTTGCTTCATCAGGTCCAGCGTATTTTTCATGTTGTTGAAAGCTTCCTGCGATTGTTGCTCCTGCACCTTTACCGAAGTGGAATCCTGTTTTAACACCTGTGCATTTAAATTACGTTTATTGAGCGCATAGCTATAGGTATTAACCGCTACCTGGTATTCCTGCAAACCAATTGCCTTTTGGGCATATAATTTTTTATCCAGGTCATAAACACGTTTGGCATCGCGATAAGCATTATCGGCATCTGCCATATTCTGGCGTTTGCCAATGGTATTTTGCTGTGCCTGGTCGCGGGCTATCTGCATTTGTGTTAACACGTTGAATACTGCGGTTTGTTGATTAGCCAATTCCAGTTCAAGGTCAAGGTCAGATAATTTCATAATAGGATCCCCGGCTTTCATATCGGTGTTATCTTCCACATATCTTTTTTCAACCCGGCCACCCTCAACAGCATCAAGATAAAAAGTGGTAACAGGTTCTACAACGCCATTTACAGGTATATTTTCCTGGAACGGGCCTTTGGTAACTTCGCTTATGGTTATGCGGTCGGGGTCCACATCCAGTTTACTTTTGGCACCCACACCGGTTACTATCAGGAAAACTATAAATATGACCAATGCCGATCCACCGGCAATTAATATGATGCGTTTAGTACTCCAAGTCTTTTTTTCTATAATTCTATCCACGGTTATAAATATATTTTGAATGTTACACTAAAAAGATATGCCACAAATTAAAATACTGTTTTTCAGCAATTTACATTGAAAATGTGAAATTAAACCGTTCGCTATTGTTACAGCAAGTGTACGGTTATGATACAATAGTTTTTGAGCTTTGCAGTTGATGGTTAATGGTTCATAGTTCATCGAAATCCCGCTTATTGCTCATAATTAATGACTTATGAATACAACCTGCAACTGCACCTAAATTTAGCATTAAAGTTGTTGCCTTAATAATGCATTTAAATTAATAATTTGCACATAAAAAATGAAAGATAGGTTTTACAATGAACTATGAACCATCAACCATGAACTAAAAAAATGATACTTAAAAAGGCTACTATTTTAATTGTTGATGATGATACCGACGTGCTTACCGCGGTTAAGCTTTTGCTGAAAACGGAAGCGCAGGAGGTAATTACCGAAAAGAACCCTGAGAACCTGAACTGGCTGCTACAGCGCAACCAGGTTGACCTTGTTTTGCTTGACATGAACTTTAACAGCGCCATTAACACAGGTAACGAAGGTTTATACTGGCTGAATAAAATAAAAGAATGGAAGCCTAATGTTTGTGTGATCATGATAACCGCCTACGGTGATATTGACCTTGCCGTACGCTCATTAAAAGAAGGTGCCGATGATTTTATTGTAAAACCATGGCACAATGAAAAGCTGATAGATACCATTAAAGCACTGCTGGAAAAAAAGGAAGGTGTAAAACCTAAGGCGTCAGTAAAAAGCACAGCCGGAGATATCACTATCCTGGGCGATTCGGAGGTGATGCAGGATATTTTTTACAAGGTGAATAAAATAGCCCCTACCGATGCTAATATTTTGCTTTTAGGGGAGAATGGAACGGGTAAGGATCTGATGGCAAAGGCGATACATGAGCGATCATTACGTGCCGACAAGCCTTTTGTAAAGGTGGATGTAGGCGCGCTTACGGATACTTTGTTTGAAAGCGAATTGTTCGGCCATAAAAAAGGCGCTTATACGGATGCACGTGAGGATAGGACAGGCCGTTTTGAAGATGCGCAGGGCGGTACATTATTTCTGGATGAAATTGGCAACATCACCCTGCAGCAGCAGGCTAAATTACTTACGGTACTGCAAAACAGGCAGGTAACGCGCCTGGGAACTAACAAAGCGATAGATATTGACATCAGGCTGATATGCGCCACCAACCTGCCGTTAAGCGAACTGGCAAATGAAAACCGTTTCCGTAAGGACCTAATCTATCGTATCAATACCGTGGAGATTAACATGCCGCCATTACGCAGGCGCAGCGATGATATTGTAATACTGGCAAAGCATTTCGCAAAAATGTATGCTTCAAAGTATTTAAAACCTGCTATTGATTTTGATGCGGCAGCATTTCAAAAGCTAAAAATGTATAACTACCCCGGTAATGTGCGCGAGTTGCAATACACCATTGAACGTGCGGTGATTATGGCGGACGACCATGTGCTGCACGTAGACGACCTGATATTTAGTATACTGGAGAGCCCCGCGGATACACGTGTGGAGAACGACGACAATGTGCCGCTAAGCATTATGGAGAAAAATGCCATATTAAAAGTGATAGAAAAGCACAACGGCAATATTACCCGCGCCGCAAAAGAACTGGGCCTTACCCGCACAGCATTATACCGCAGACTGAGCAAATATGATATTTAAGCGTTACGAATGGCGGCTGTTGCTGCGCATATTTTTTCTTTTTATTACGCTGATAGCAACGTCCTTTATTTTGGTGAGGGACAGCAGCTGGTATTTGTACCTGGCGATAACCGTTCCGCTGTTGGTGTATGAAATTATCGACCTGATCCGTTTCCAGAAAAAAGCGCAGGATGAGGTAAGTCAGTTTGTAGAGTCAGTGCATTACCGCGATTTTTCAAGGCATTTTGATGTACGAAAAGCGCCATCCGAGCTGAAACCTCTGCGCAAAGGATTTAACGATATCAATTCCACCTTTAAACTCATCAGCCGCGAGCGTGAAACGCAATATCATTACCTGCAAAAAATACTGGAACTGGTGGATACCGGCATCCTGAGCTATGAACTGGAAACTGGCGAAGCAGGCTGGGTAAACGAGGCATTTAAAAAATTGATCGGTGTGCCCTATCTCAAAACCATTCACTCGCTTGAAAAACGTGACGCTGCGCTCTACAATGAAGTTATCGCCCTAAAACCCGGCGATAGTAAGATATTGACCCTTACCCGTAATCAGCAGTTGGTTAAGATACTGGTAAATGCCAGCGTACTACGCAGTGATGATAAGCCGTATAAACTCGTCGCTTTTCAAAATGTAAGCGAGGCAATGGATGAAACAGAATCAAAGGCATGGCAAAAACTATTGAATGTAATGACCCACGAGATCATGAATTCCGTCGCGCCGATATCCTCATTAGCCGATACGCTAAAAAACAGGCTACAGGATCCCGAGATTGTGAACAGCCCGGTAAGCAGCCAGTTAGAAGATCTGGAGCTGGGCATCGACACCATCAAGCGCCGCAGCGAGGGCTTATTAAAATTTACCGAAAGCTACCGCAGTTTAAACAAGATTACCAAGCTCGACCTGACCCGGATACTCGTGCGCAACATGTTCGAGAGCTTGAACAGCCTCATGCGGCCGACTTTGGAGAAAAAGAAAATAGAACTGGAGATCATCCTGCGCGACCCTACCCTTTCTATCGAGGCCGATCTTAACCTCATAGAACAGGTATTGATAAACCTCGTGGTAAACGCCATTGAAGCGGTAAAGGATCGTGAAAACCCCCGCATTATTTTATCAGGTGAGATCACCAGCAACAATAAAACGCTGGTAAAAGTAACCGATAACGGCCTCGGCATGCCGCCGGAGTTGCTGGAAAAGATATTTATACCATTTTTCAGCACCCGCAAAACAGGCAGCGGTATAGGGTTGAGTTTATGCAAGCAAATTATGCTGCTGCATAAAGGGAATATCCAAGTGCAGTCAACTGAAGGGCATGGATCGGCGTTTGTAATGACTTTTGCCACTTCTGCATCCTGAAAGGGGGAACTTTTGAAGTGCATGGTTATCAAATCATGGTTTACATAGGGTTTACACTTTTCAGATTTTTACTTATTATATAATTAACAATCAAGTACTTAATAATTTACATGGTTTACATTGAAGGCAATATTTTTGCAGAAATTGATAAAAAAAACAAAAATCAAACCCTTATCTAATAAATAGAAAAATGTTTAATCCATTCAAAAAGAAAAAAAGCGAAGCAGAAAAATTCATGGATGAAAGTTCATTAAGAATTCAAGCGTTTCTAAATAGGCCTGTATATGAAAAATTAACTAAAGAAATTATTGAATCTGCTTCGGATGAAAACTTGTTACAGCTAATATTCGATAATGTTGCTGAAATGATTAAAGATAAAAATGCATTAGACACTTTAAAAAAACTCAGTATTGGTCAACAGGCACATTATTCTGTTTGGATAGTGGAAGGAGAAGTAAATAATGGTGGCTTTTACCAATTCTACCAAAATTTAAATGGCGAATTTGGGCCTATGGCCATTGAAGGCTTTAAAACGTTCCGTGGATACAAACATGCTGAATTAATGGAAACAGCACATAAACTTGCTGATAGCTTTGAATCCGGAATAGATGGATTGCCTGATTTAGATAAAATATTCTATTCGCTTGAAAAAGAGGAAAATTTAGAAAGACTACGAATATCTTATATCAGACAGCATATGGATCAATTTATTTCCTAATCGGAATTTATTCTTATCTTACATTATTGATTTTCCGGATTGGCTCTGCCAATTTGACAACCCCACCCCTTTTGGAACATGCATTGTTGTGTTGCTATCAACAATCATTAATCAAAAAAATTCGATAATATTATGCAAGAAAAAGGAACGATCTCGATACATACCGAGAACATTTTCCCGATCATTAAAAAGTTCTTATACTCAGACCACGAGATATTTTTGCGCGAATTGGTTTCAAACGCGGTAGATGCCACCCAAAAGATCAAACGCCTCGCTTCATTGGGCCAGTACAACGGCGAGCTTGGCGACCTGCGCGTAGAAGTGGCTTTTGATGCAGACAAAAAGACAATCACCATCAGCGATAACGGCCTGGGGATGACAGCCGACGAAATAAAAAAATATATTAACCAGATCGCTTTCAGTGGCGCTACAGAATTTGTAGAGAAATTTAAAGAAGCTAAAGACGCCAATGAGATCATCGGTCGCTTTGGTTTGGGTTTTTACTCTGCTTTTATGGTAGCCGATAAGGTGGAGATTCAAACCTTAAGTTACCAGGATGGCGCCGAGCCTGCTTACTGGATTTGTGACGGTAGTACCGAATTTGAGATCGGCGAAGGCACTTTAGCTGAACGCGGTACTGAAATAACCCTGCACGTAAACAGCGAAGGAGAAGAATTTTTAAGTAAACACCGCTTACAGGAAATTTTAGACAAATACTGTAAATTTTTACCTATACCTATCCAATTCGGCACAAAAACCGAAGAGGAAGAAGATGGCGTGGATGAAGAAGGCAAACCAAAATATACTTCGGTTGAAGTGCCGAATATTATCAATGATACCAACCCTATATGGACAAAATCACCATCGGAATTAAAGGACGAGGATTACCTCAACTTTTACAAGGAACTTTATCCGTTTAGCGAGGAGCCTTTGTTCTGGATACACCTGAACGTGGATTACCCGTTCAATTTAACAGGTGTACTGTATTTCCCAAAGCTGAAAAACGACTTCGAGATACAGAAAAACAAGATCAAATTATTCTCGCGCCAAGTGTTTATTACCGATGAGGTAAAGGACATTGTACCTGAGTTTTTGATGCTGCTGCATGGTGTGATCGATTCACCGGACATCCCGCTGAATGTATCACGTAGCTTTTTACAGGCCGACAGCAATGTAAAGAAGATCAACACTTACATTACCAAAAAAGTGGCTGATAAGCTGGCTGAACTGTTCAAAAACTACCGCCCGGCTTACGAGGAGAAATGGAACGATATCGGCGTATTTGTGAAATACGGTATGCTGAGCGAAGATAAGTTTTATGATAAAGCTAAAGACTTTGTACTGCTGACCAACACCGATAAAAAGAACTTCACTTTAGAGGAATACAAGGAAAAAGTTGAACCTACACAAACCGACAAGAACGGCCAATTGATATATATTTATACCAACGATCCTAAAAAACAGGACGCGTTCATCCAGTCGGCTAATAAAAAAGGGTATGATGTATTGCTGATGGATTCGCCTATCGATAGTCATTTCATCAGTCATTTAGAGCACAAACTGGAGAAAACCTCGCTTAAACGTGTGGATGCGGATGTAGCTGATAAGCTGATCGCTAAAGATGAACAGTCGGAATCTGTTTTAACCGAAGAGCAGATCACCAAGGTGAAGGATATATTCGACAAGGCCATCAACAAACCGGCTTTTAAGGTCGAACTGGAAAGCCTTAACCCCGACGAGTTACCCGTTACGGTAACCATGGACGAATTTATGCGCCGTATGAAAGATATGGCAGCCATGGGCGGCGGCATGGGCTTTTATGGCAGCATGCCGGACAATTATAAGGTGATAGTGAATGGCAATCATAAACTCATCACCCGTATTTTACAGGATGAGAATGAAGCGGAGCAATCACAGTTAGCAAAACAGGCATTTGACCTGGCATTGCTGTCACAAGGTTTATTAACCGGCGCTGAATTGACAGAATTTGTGAACCGTAGTGTGAACTTGATATAAAAAACACGAATTGCACGAATGAGTGCGAATTACACGAATTTTAAAGCCGCCTTTCAGGCGGCTTTTTTTGTTCTCAGAATGACAAAAATCTTTCCTAATTTTATATTAACAACGCTGCTTTTGCGTTATTGTCTAAATGCTTAGCTATGAAAAGTTTAGTTAAATTATCTTTAGTTTTTATGGTTTGTTTTTGTGCCTCAGGAATTGCATTGGCACAAACTGCAAGTCAAACTAAAAAAGCGGCCCAGGTTGCTGCTGTGAAAGACAAAATTGAAGGACAAACATTTACTTTTGGCGCTGATTATGCCTATCCTTTGCGTGGCGGGCAGCGCTATTTAAATCCTCCCTATTACGACCTACGTTTAACCAAAGACTCGGTCATCGCGTTTTTGCCTTATTTCGGCCAGGTTCAAATGGAAGCCTCATTAAATCCTGATGATAACGGCATTATGTTTAAAACGGTGAAGTTTACTTATAAAAGCGAGCCTGCGAAAAAGGGTGGCTGGCATATAGTTATTACACCTACCGATCAAAAATACATAAGCAAAATGATGCTTGACGTTTATTCAAACGGCAATGCCGAGTTGCAGGTGATGAGCAACTTCAGGGATGGGATAAGATTTCAGGGCGAGATAAATACACTATAGCGCAGCTATACTCGTATCAGCATTCGCACTATCTCGGTAATCTCCGCTACTACCGGGGATTTATTTTATTGTTAATGCTGACGTAACAAATGCTGGTTACTTTTACAGCGCTCAACGTGACGAAAATTTTACATTTTTTAACAAAACACGGCGAAACACATTCCGGGGCTAATTGTTTAACGTATATTAAAATTTATTACTATGGTACGTATCAGCATCCCTTCAAACGGTCCTGCAAAAATTAATTTCTCGACCTTCATGAACTACCTGCTACCTGTTCCCCCAAAAGGTATCGACAGTTCGGCAGATAACGACGCGGTTTTATTGTTTAATAATGAGGATGAGGTAAAGGTTTATGCTGATGAACTGCAAAAACTACCGGGCTCGCAGAAAAAGATCGGCAACGAGATTATCAAAACCATAACGGGTATTTTCCGGAGTAAGGAAAAGAGAGAGAAGGTATAAAAAGAAAAATCCCGGTTCAAAAGGCCGGGATTTTTTGTTTTTATGTCATTGCGAGGAGGTACGACGAAGCAATCTCGTAGCTATGCATAACCGCCCCGCATTCGATGAGATTGCTTCTCCGCTATTCAGCGGATCGCAATGACAAATTTGATTTATTTAACTATAAAACCCTTCGCTTTTTCCAGCGCCCTATCCAGCCCACTCGCATCTTTCCCCCCTGCTGTAGCAAAAAATGGCTGTCCGCCGCCGCCGCCTTGGATCTCTTTGGCCAGTTCACGAACAATATTGCTTGCATTCAATCCTTTGTTCTTTACGAGATTCTCGCTGAGCATTACGGTCAAACTTGGTTTACCGTCGATCTCTGCAGCTAAAACCAGGAACAGGTCGCTAACGATATCTTTTAGCTGGTATGCTAAGTTCTTAATGGCATCTGCATTAGGCAGTTCCACTTTTTGGCCGATGAAGTTTATGCCGTTTATATGCTCCGCTTTTGCGGCCAGTTCATTTTTCAACCCGGACGACTTTTCCAGTACCGACTTTTCAATTTCTTTTTTCAGCCTGGCATTTTCTTCCAGCAGGCTCTCCACGCTTTTGGAAATATCCTTCGGGTTCTTCAGCAAATCCTTTAGTTGCTGCACCAATTTGCTTTGGGCATTGATATAAAGCTCGGCTGCAATGCCCGTAATAGCCTCGATACGACGTACGCCTGCGGCTACAGCGCTTTCGGAGATGATCTTGAAATAACTGATCTGCCCGGTAGCTTTCACATGCGTGCCACCGCAAAGTTCCTTACTAAAATTATCATCAAAGGTGATCACGCGCACATACTCGCCGTATTTTTCGCCGAACAGCGCGTTAACGCCTCGACCTAATGCTTCCTTGTAAGCCACCATACGTTCTTCCTTCAGCGGGATATTCTCGCGTATCTTCTCGTTTACTATCGCCTCAATCTCTGAAAGTTCCTCATCTGTTACTTTAGCAAAATGAGAAAAATCGAAACGCAGGTACTCCGCATTCACCAGTGAGCCCTTCTGGTTCACATGACTTCCCAATACCTGTTTCATAGCCGCATGCAGCAAATGTGTGGCCGAGTGATTCCTATTGGTACTATTACGTTTTTGCGCATCGACAATAGCTGTCAGCGCGTCGCCGATATCTTCGGGTAGCTTGTCTACAAAATGCACAATGAGGCCGTTTTCCTTTTTGGTGTCGGTTACATTAACCACCTCGCCATCCGGGAAAACCAGTTCACCCGTATCCCCCACCTGCCCGCCGCTTTCGGCATAGAACGGTGTTTTATCCAATACAATTTGATATTGCTCCTTACCTTTAGCCGTCACCTTGCGGTATTTGATCACATGCGCTATACTTTCGGTTTCGTCATAGCCGGTAAACTCAACATTGTCTTCATCTTTTAATACTACCCAATCACCGGTATCGATGGCAGTAGCGGCACGGGAACGGTTTTTTTGTTGATCAAGCGCCTGTAAGTACTCGTTATACAAAACGGTAAAACCATCCTCTTTGGCGATTAGCTGTGTTAAATCAATTGGAAAGCCATAAGTATCTGATAACTCGAAAGCAAATCTGCCATCGATCTTGTTTTCACCGTCATTAATCAAACTATAAACAACACCGCCAACAGGAACGTCTATTATTTGACTTTTCGCACTAATTATATTTCTTCTTTCTTTAAAAGTTTTAATATAATTATTATATAAAATCAACCCCTTCTCTAATGTCCTTAAAAATGCAGCTTCTTCTTCTAAAATCACCTTCTGCACAAAATCCTTCTGGTTCCATAACTCATCGAAAACACCCTTAAATTGTTCCGCTAATAACGGAACTAATGTGTTTAAAAACGGGTCTTTAAAACCTAAATATTGGTATTGATATCTTACAGCCCTACGCAAAATACGACGGATAACATACCCGGCTTTATTGTTGGATGGTAATTGCCCGTCAGAAATAGCAAAGCTTATAGCACGAATATGATCAGCCAAAACACGCATGGCTACTGCTTCATTCCAGCCACCGAGGCCGGGTTTGGCCGCACTATCATATACTTTGCCACTTTCTTTTGAAATGTATTGTATCAACGGCTGGAAAACATCCGTATCGTAATTCGATGTCTTTCCCTGCAGCACCCTTACCAAACGTTCAAAACCCATACCTGTATCTACGTGTTTGGCTGGTAGCTTTTCAAGAACAGTATATACTACCGACATTTGTGCACGATATTTTTTTAAATCAGCACCCTTATTGCTCTCATTAAATTTTTCGATATCTTCCAACAAGCCTTTCAAGCCACCTAATTTCTCATCCCAAACCCGGTTGAATTGCATGAACACATTGTTCCATATCTCTATCACCTGGTCGTGGTCGGCGTTTACCAGCATCGCGCCATCTACCGAGGCACGTTCATTGTTTGGGCGACTGTCGAAATGTATCTCCGAACATGGCCCGCATGGACCGGTTTCGCCCATTTCCCAAAAATTGTCTTTTTTATTGCCGGGCAATATGTGGCTCTCATCCACATACTGTTTCCACAGGTCGTAGGTTTCGGTGTCCTTTGCCAGGCCCTCTTTTTCGTCACCCTCAAAATAGGTAACGTACAGGCGGTCTTTTTCTAAATTATAAACCTCGGTCAGCAGTTCCCAGCTCCAGGCGATGGCTTCTTTTTTAAAGTAGTCGCCAAAGCTCCAGTTGCCCAGCATCTCGAACATGGTGTGGTGATAAGTGTCGATGCCTACCTCTTCCAAATCGTTATGCTTGCCGCTTACACGCAGGCAACGCTGCGTATCGGCCACACGCGGGTATTTCGCAGGTTCCTCGCCCAAAAAAATGGCCTTAAACTGGTTCATCCCCGCGTTGGTGAACATCAGGGTGGGGTCGTTCTTAATTACAATGGGGGCCGAGGGGACAATAGTATGCCCTTTAGCAGCGAAAAAATCTAAAAATGCCTGGCGTATTTCGGAAGCGGTCATGGAGGCAAAGTTAATTAATTGTCTGAACCATGATTAAACGGATTTAAGGATTTTTATGAATTTTTATCTCCCGTCATGCCGAACTTGTTTCGGCATCTCTTTTGCAAAGTTTAAATCATGCTGTCTATCTATCCAATGGGGTACTGAAACAAGTTCAGCGTGACAGTTTGTTAGTTTTTTATTTAAAATTTTACAAACCTATTTGTCTTAAAATGAGTAAAAAGAAAATTAACGGATGTTATTCCGGATTTGAATATTATATTTGAATATGCCTTACAAAGAACGCGAGATCAGTAAAATGTATTACACCATGGGCGAGGTATCGGTCATGTTTGATGTGAACCAGTCGCTGATACGCTTCTATGAGAAGGAATTTGAAGTTCTGCAACCTAAAAAGAACAAAAAAGGCAACCGCTACTTTACCCCGGAGGATATCGACAACCTGAAGATCATTTTCCACCTTATACGTGATAAAGGCTATACGCTAAATGGTGCCAAAGATCATTTAAAGAACAATGCCAGCGATACAAGGGACACCCAAAAAGTGATAGATTCGCTGGAGGATCTGAAAAATTTCCTGTTAGAGGTTCGCGACCAATTGTAATTTTCTCACGAAAAGCTATCTTTAATCCCTTATGTCATTGCGAGGAGGTACGACGAAGCAATCTCGTAGCTGTGCATTTTCGATAGGCATTTGCGACGAGATTGCCACTCCGCTTATCAGCGGATCGCAATGACAAAAAAACTTTATCATGATAGCAAATCACAAAGGCGAGATCCCTTTTGTTATTTTACTGATACCTTTTATAGCGGGCATTGCGCTTGGCTTAAATTTTGGCATATATGCCGATGTCGCTATCCTTATTATTCTGCTGGGCGTATTAAGCATCACTTTTTTTGCTCTAAACATTGCTTACAAAAGATTTAATATTTATAAAGTAAGATGGGTCGGCGGAATATTGATCGGCCTGGTATTATTTTTAGCCGGATGGATAAGCATAGCAAACTATTCCGAACTCAATAAAAGCAATCATTTCTCAAAAACCCCTGCGCAATACTTAATTGCAAGAATAAGCAATGAGCCAGTTTTGAAGAATGGTTATTATCGTTTTACCACCCGGGTAATTGAAGCAATAAACAAAAACACCAAAACGGCGACAAGCGGAACGTTGCTTATCGCATTAAAAGACAGCTCTGCAAAAAGTCTCTCCTACGGCGATGAACTGTTGATCAAATCAAGCTATACTACTATCGATCCACCATATAATCCCGCTGAGTTTAACTATAAACAATATTTAGCCAATCAAAATATTTATTACCAGCAGTTTTTATTCTCCCATCAATGTGCTGTGCTGCAACACAATACAGGCAATCCGATTATTGCCTATGCTTTAACTTTACGACGGCATTTGGTTGAAAAACTAAAAGCAAACATGCACGACCCGGCTGCCATCGCAATTGCATCAATCTTAATTTTAGGTTATCGTGCCGACCTGAGCAATGATGTATTACAAACCTATTCCAAAACCGGGACGATATATGTGCTGACAGTTTCGGGCGCGCAACTGGCGGTTATTTACTTCATGTTCAGCTTTGTATTGAGTTTTTTAACCCGGCATAAGTATGGTAAAGTCCTCCGGGCCATAATTATTATTGTTGCACTATGGTATTATGCTTTGCTCACCGGTTTATCACCGGCAATTTGCAGGGGGGCGGTGGTGCTAAGTATGGTGATCATTGGTCGCTCTTATAACCGTTATATCAATACGCTCAACATCCTGGCATTCTCCGCATTTGTGTTGCTGATGTATGATCCGTTTTATATTACCGAAGTTGGCTTTCAACTGGCATACCTTGCTGTTGGCGGATTGATCGTATTTAGACCAATAGTTTATAAATGGTTCTCCTTTAAAAACAGGATTGCCGACAGGGTTTGGAATTTATGCAGTATCTCCATTGCTGCGCAAGCGGTTACTTTTCCGCTGGCGATGTTTTATTTTCACCAGTTCCCGGTTTTTTTTTTGGTGAGCAATTTACTGGTGGTGATACCAGTAGCCATAATTATGTACACCGGCATTCTTTATTTGCTGCTGCCGCAGATACCGGTAGTATCCCATTGGTTGGGTTCTATCCTGGAACATAACCTATTGATAATGAACAGGATGCTGATTTTTATTGAACAACTGCCGTTTGCAAGCCTAAATAAAATATGGATCAACCCGGCAGAGTATATATTATTTTATGCCATCATTATTAGCCTGTTTTACTTTTTGTATAATAGGAAAGTATGGTTACTGCGCTTGGCTTTCGTTTGCATTTTATTATTGAGTATCAATATCAGCCTGGAAAAAATAAATGACCAACGAACTAACACCATCGCGTTTTTAAACCTTCGCAAACATTTGGGTATCGTGATGAAAAATGGCACTAATGCTGTAGTGATCTCCGACTTATCAGATACGGATAGGAATTACAAATATTCCATTCAGCCTTATTTGGATAGCAGCGGGGTAAAAAGTATGCAGGTTTATAATTTACAGCAAAATATGCGGTCGGCGTTTGCGGCAAAGCAATATGACCTGTTGCAATTCAGGGATTTTAAGTTGCTTTTTTGTAACGGACAAAGTAATTATGCCATTCTGAATAATACTTTTAAACCTGATTACGTGTATGTGATAGGCAACCCTTACACTTCAATAAACATTATGGTCAACAAACAAGTTCAGCAAACATTGGTTGTTGATGCAGGTAACAGCGACCAGTTTATTTATGCTTTGCAGCAAAAAGCTGACCGTGCCAAAGTAAAATATGCCGTGTTAAAGCGTAACAAAAGCTTACTTTTGGTATCCAATTAGCAATAAAATTTGATTTTGAAATAAATAAACCTTTAAATTGTACGAAAATCTAATAATCCATGAAGACTAAAATATTATCGGCCGCTTTGGGCCTTGCATTAACGACAGGCTTTTTAACTGCAAACGCACAGAAAGCATATACATCTGGTGTAATTTCATTCCCTACCGAAGTTCGCGGGCAACCGGCTGATGCCAAGGAATATTTCACTCCCGATTCATCTGCCCTTATAGTAACTTTTGGCGCGGGAAGCTTTAAAATGTTAACTGACGCGAAGCACGATTATTTAGCAGTTATACTTGATATACCCGTTGCAGGTATTAAAAAAGCAGGTATAGCTACTCCTGCGGAATTAGAACAAGGTGCGACAATGTACCCCACCTTTACTTACACCCCAACTACTGAAACCAAAACAATATCCGGCTTCAATTGCACCAAAATAGTAGCTAAGGACAGCAAAAGCGGTAAAACTTATGATGTTTGGGTAACCAAAGATGTATCAGTTCCCCCTACAGCCATTGCCTTTTATTATAAGGGTATAGATGGATTCCCGGTTCAATACACCTCTTTTAACCAAGGCGAAGAAACAACCATTACGGTTAAAACAATAACCAATGATAAAGCGCCTGCAGGTACATTTGGTATCAGCAGTGATTTTGAAAAAGGATCAATGGCCGATTTGATGTCGGGTCAATAAAAAACTAAGTTTAATTAGAAAGCCCTGTTAATTGTTTAACGGGGCTTTTTTATTGAACCGGGTTTCAAGCATGGCCGATGCTATTGGTTAACTCCAATACCCAGTCGTTAAATAATCCCGTTTCTATATCCACTGCTTTTTGAGCATGGTATTGCCAATCGGGCGAGAAGCTTTTTAGCTGGTTGATCATTTCCTCCAAATGGCCCTCCTCTTCTAAAATGATCGACTTTACATTTACCTTGCTGTTAACCGCATCCAATGCATCCTGGTAAACCGGGTATAATTCATCGGCACGTACCTCGATGGCATAGGTTACCAGCAGGTAGGCGGCAAATCTAAGCTCCCGCCCTTTTAGGCCAAGTTCTTTCTTCAAATAACGGCAAACATCAATATCCAATTGATTCAAATAGTACTTACTGTAGGCAGGAGCTAAAAGGTATTCTGAAGAATAGGTCGGGCACAGGCCCTCGCCTGCTTTTTCAATTTGTTTTTTCAGGTAGAAAGCATGGCGGTGTTCTTCGGCGGCATGTTTAAGGATGATATAAGTTACCGTAACCGGGTCTTCACTTGCCGATATTTTTCGTGCGCCCGTGTTTTCCATCAGCGACAGCGTATTCAGCCAGCGGGCATGTAGTTGATTGTCGGCTATAATTGAAGGTAGAATGTTACTTAGTTCCATATTTATCCGGCTTTGTTAAAGAGCATAACGTATACACACCCCCTGCTACCGCGCTAACCTATCGCGCGCCCTCTCAAGAGGCGAATTTGTTTGGAGATTATATCTCATCCAGCGCTTGCTCGATTTTGGCGTAAATATAATTGAGCTCATCATTGGTAATGCAATACGGGGGTAAAATATAAATAATGTTGCCCAGCGGACGTAGAATGATACCCGCCTCCAAAAAATACAGGTAAAGCTTATCGCGCAGCGAGCTAAAATACGACGTATTGCTGCCCGTTTCCCACTCCATAGCCAGTATGGTGCCGGTTTGCCGGGTAGTTTTTATTTTAGGGTGATGCTTTATTTTCTCGGCAAAGGCTGAATGCATTTTTTCTATTCTTTTGATGTTTTGCATGGTGGATCCATCCAGCGTAAGATCCAAACTTGCCAATGCTGCGGAGCATGCCACGGGATTAGCCGTGTAGGAATGGCCGTGGAAAAGCGTTTTTAGCTTATCATCCGATAAAAAAGCATCATATATTTGCTGTATACAGGTGGTTAGCCCCAAAGCCATTGTACCGCCTGTAAGGCCCTTAGAAAAGCACATGATGTCAGGCTGGTTGGTAAGATGATCGCAGGCAAAAAGCTTACCTGTACGCCCAAACCCGGTAAACACCTCATCCGCTATCATTAAAACGCCTTCCTCGCGGCAATGCGCCATCAATTCATCCAAATAGGCTGCTTCATACATCAGCATACCGGCAGTGCCCTGTACAAGCGGCTCAAATATGAAACAAGCTACTTGAGACTTGAGACTTGAGACTTGAGACTTAAGACTTGAGATATTTTCTTTACTTGGCAGATCAATAAATTCTACTTCAAACAACAGGGAATCAAAGGCGGCTGTAAAAGCGCTTCTTCCGCTCACGGCCATCGCCCCAAAAGTATCACCGTGATAGGCATTTTTAAAAGCAAGCATTTTTGTCCGCGGCTGGCCCTGGTTGTGCCAGTATTGTAAACACATTTTTATGGCTACCTCAATAGCTGTAGAACCATTATCAGAGTAAAATGCTTTTTTTTGGTTTGATGGCAATATAGCTAACAAACGTTCGGCAAGTTCAATAGCTGTGGGGTGCGTAAAGCCTGCGAATATCACATGCTCAAGCTTTAGTAATTGCTCTGCTACTTTTTTAGCGATGTATGGGTTAGTATGCCCGTGAATATTTACCCACCATGAGGATACCGCATCAATATAGCGTTTGCCGTTCTCATCGTAAACGCATGCACCTTCTCCCCTGACTATCGGGATATGCGGCAGCGCCGTTTTCATTTGGGTGTATGGGTGCCAGATTACGGCCTTATCTCTCTCAACTAAATTCATTTTTCTTTTATTAAAAGCTCCGCTACATGCTTATCAATAGGGAATGTGAAATCATCCGCGCTTAATCCGCTTAATTTTAACCAGCGAAAAGTTTGCAACATCCCCTTTTCAACCTCAGGCACGCCATCGAAGTCAAAAACTTCGGTTTTAATAGGCAAATTTAAGCGGGTTATGTTCTTCACCATATAATAAACGCTGATGATCTGCGAATTATTGAATGCCGACTTGACAAAAAAATCGGTTGTGTAAAAATGGCTCAGCACTTCTATTTCAACCCGGCATTCCTCCATAAACTCACGTTTCAAGCCGTCTATCAACCCTTCGCCCAACTCCAAACCGCCGCCGGGAAATTTAGTGAATTGCATGCCATACTCCTGCTCATCACTAATGAGTATTTCATTGCTATCGTTGATCAGCAAACCATATACGCGCACGTTAAACAAGGCCATTATTGTTCGTAATGTTTTTTATTGCGGATAACCTTATCCATTGTCCAGGTAATACGTTCTGTTCTTGCTTCCGACCGTATCGGGCAATTCGGCATACTGCAATAGTGGCAGCACTGGGGTACGCAGGGATCGGTATGAATAAACAGTTCCGTTTGTGTAATTTCTGTGTTGATCATCCTATCCACCAGTTTCACTTCCTGGTGTACCCGGTTCAGATCAAAGTAATTAGGTAACGTTAAATGGCAGTCGATATGCAGCTCATTACCATACTTTTGCGCACGAAAATTATGCAGGTCTATCCACTCATCCGGTCGCTGCTCGTCCAATACCTTTACAATTTCTTTCACTACATCAAAATCAGCCTCATCCATTAAACCGGCAACTGACTTGCGTACCAGTTTGTAGCCCTCAAAAGCTATGTACATACCCACCAAAATGGATAATACATTATCCAATACCGCTATTTTGGTAAAGTAAATAATGAGCAAGCCGACTACCAAACCCGCACTGGTGATCATATCCGTGATGAGGTGTTTACCGTCGGCCTCAAGCGTTATGGAATGTAGTGCCTTGCCCTTACGAATCATGTAATAACCATAACTACCATTGATAACGCCTGTAACGAAAATAATAATGGCACCCAACAGCAATTCATGTATCGCTACAGGGTAAAATATACCATAAATTGCTTTTACCACTATTAATACGCCTGCTATACTTATCAGCGAGCCCTCAACAAATACCGAGAAGAATTCAATTTTACCATGACCGTAAGGATGGTTTTCATCGCGCGGCCGCGACGACAGGTAAATGCTAAAAAAAGCAAAAGAGCTGGCAACTACATTTACAATACTCTCGGCGGCATCAGCCAGTACAAAATTGGACTGTGTTAGTACATAGGCCCCGAATTTCGCCAGCATAAGTACAACACCAATAATAATGGAAAATAGTATGATCCTTTTTTGTTCGTGCAAAGCGGTGTTATATTTGTTGCCAAATCTATAAAATACTTCGGAGTTGGGGCGGATAGTTTACAGTTAAATAATATTAAAGTACAGGCTATTATCATCTTCCTAAAAACTGCAAACCATCAACTGAAGACTGCAAACTTTTTTATATTTGCCGCGATTAACATAAATACTATGAGTGCATTAAGTAACAGGATCAATAACCTGTCTGAGTCGGCGACCATAAAAATGGCCAAAATGGGCCGTGAGCTTGCCGCGAAAGGGGTTGATGTCATCAGCCTTAGTTTTGGCGAACCGGATTTTCATACACCTGAACACATTAAGGATGCCGCTAAAAGGGCAATGGATGAAAACTACACCTATTATACTCCGGTATCAGGTTATCCTGAACTGCGTAAGGCGATTGCTAAAAAGCTGAAGGATGAGAATGATCTTGATTATGATTTTAGCCAGATCGTAGTATCTACCGGTGCTAAACAGTCGATTGCCAACGCAGTGATGTGTTTGGTTAATCCCGGCGAAGAAGTAATTATCCCTACGCCTTACTGGGTCTCTTACAGCGAAATAGTAAAATTGGCCGAAGGTGTGAGCGTATTTATCGACACTGATGTTGATACCAATTTTAAGATAACTCCTGAGCAATTAGAAGCCGCTATTACGCCAAAATCCAAACTGTTCATGTTCTCATCTCCAAGCAACCCTACCGGCAGCTTATACAGCAAAGCCGAACTGGAGGGCCTGGCAAAAGTATTTGAAAAGCATCCGCAGATCTACATTCTGTCTGACGAAATATACGAGCATATCAACTATGGCGATAAACATGAGTCGATAGCACAATTTGATTCAATAAAAGACCGCGTAGTGATCATCAATGGTTTCTCGAAATCATATGCTATGACGGGTTGGAGGATAGGCTACTCGGCATCAAGTAAAGAAACTGCTGCCGCGTTTGATAAGTTACAGGGCCAGATCACCTCCGGCACCTGTTCCATCACTCAGCGTGCAGGTATAGCCGCTTATGAGGGCGGACTGGAATCAGTATATGCCATGCGCACCGAATTTAAAAAACGCCGTGACCTGGTTTATGGCTTGTTAAGTGAGATAGATGGTCTAAAAGTTAATTTGCCTGAAGGAGCCTTTTATTTCTTCCCTAATGTAGCCTCATTCTTTGGCAAAAGCTGTAATGGGAAAACTATTAATGATTCTGATGAACTGGCTATTTACCTTTTAGAAGAAGGGCATGTAGCAACTGTGGGCGGCGATTCATTTGGTGATCCGAAATCGTTACGTATTTCTTATGCTGCATCTGAAGAACAACTAACCGAGGCGGTTAGAAGGATTAAGGAAGCATTAGGGAAATTGAAATAAGCTTTAAAAAAGGGAAGTCTGAAAGACAGAAAGTTTTTCACCCGTTGTCTGTGTCCTCACTGACAACATTACAAAAAAGCCTCCTGATCAATTGATCAGGAGGCTTTTTTGTAATGTTAGCGCATTGGTTGATTATAAACCGAAACCATAAGCTAAACGTAAGGCTACTAAGCCGTAGTTATCACCCTGCCCTGAATAGTTTTCATAACGTACACCAACATCCCAATGTTTGTTAGCATAACCAACTCCCGGAGATAATAATAGCTTGGTATGTGTTTGCGCATCCAGATCATCCGGCTCGCCCTGGTAAGCAAATGCCTTAGTTTCGATACCAACACCTGCCTCACCTGCTAAATAGATATTTTTTGATACGAAATATTTAAGACCGGCTTTAATCGGCACCATACCTAACGACTGGTAATTTTCGCCGCCATAAGCTTTTCCGAAGAAGTTATAGTAACCTGAGGTAAGGGTTAGCGCAAGGTTATTGGAGAAACCATATTGTAATCTTGCGGTACCACCTAATTCAAGGTTTGAATAGTTATGGGCATCACCGGTAGCT